>ENA-OPBL01000803-OPBL01000803.1-human-gut-metagenome-genome-assembly--contig:-NODE-803-length-30769-cov-10.288435_pt1 | contig 30769 bp, 27 predicted proteins | sample MGYA00241073_ERZ501461 | MGnify/ENA primary metagenome ERZ501461 (study PRJEB25962, sample SAMEA2042630) | human gut metagenome | biome: human gut; feature: human-associated habitat; material: faeces... | reverse complement strand
TTTGGGGCAGAGGTAATATAATAAACAGGCAGGTAAGAAAGATGTATTTGATTAAGACAGTAAAAGGAGATATAACAAAAGTAACAGATGTGCAGGCAATTGTTAATGCAGCAAATAACTCTCTTCTTGGCGGAGGCGGTGTAGATGGTGCGATTCATAGAGCCGCAGGACCGGAACTTCTGGCTGAGTGTAGGACACTTCACGGATGCGTGACTGGAGAAGCAAAGATAACAAAAGCCTATAATTTACCATGCGATTATGTTATTCATACTGTAGGACCGATATGGAATGGAGGCAGAGATAGAGAAGAGGAGCTTCTTGCTAACTGCTATTTTAATTCTATGAAGCTGGCAATGGATAATGGAATCAGGTCTATTGCATTTCCTTCAATATCAACGGGAATATATAGTTTTCCTGTTGAGTTGGCAGCAAAGATTGCGGTACATACAGTAAACCGGTTCTTGCAGGATAATCCAGATTGTTTTGATCTGGTGGAATGGGTGCTATTTGATACTCATACTGAATCAGTGTATGAAGATGAGGTTGATAAGATATATTAAAAGATTAATCGGTTTAAGATTGGTTTAATAGGGTCAAATATAAAACTTCATGGACGAAGGAGGAAACAGAGATTGAGCTGTCTGACCTGGCAGTAAATGATATGGTTTCAATAACAATTGCAGGAGAAATTCAGGAAACATACCCGGCACGCATAATGAACGTGATAAAGGTGCAGCTGCTGGGGGAAAATTTACATTGACATATCCAGAAAAATACTTATAATAGACATATCGCATAAAAATGCGCGACAGTTCGTTTGTACCATCCTGTCGTTAAATAAAACCAGGGCTGCTAAGAAGACTTTTTATGTAATTTAGCCCTGTAGGTGTGTATACATTTACAGGGCTTTCTATATGTGCTCACAGTGGGGCACGTTCTTTTCTAAGCAATTCTGTTTTTATTCCCAATAAATTAGAGGAGAAACTAAAATGTATTATTTAAAAACCGAGAGCAGCTTTGATTCTGCACATTTTCTGAAGGGGTATGACGGAAAATGCAGGAATCTTCATGGTCACCGCTGGAGAGTTGTTGTTGAAATAGCAGCAGACCAGTTAAAGGATGAGGGTCAGACAAGAGGAATGCTTGTGGATTTTTCTGATTTAAAAAATGCTTTGAAGGATATCTGTGATGATTTTGACCACAGCCTGATTTATGAAAAAGGTTCTCTAAAAGGTGCGACAATTGCTGCATTACAGGCGGAGGAGTTTCGTATGATTGAAGTTGGCTTCAGACCTACTGCGGAGCATTTTTCAAAATATTTCTATGAGCTGATGAGTGCAAAAGGCTTTCCAATCCACAGAGTGGAAGTATACGAGACACCTAATAATGTAGCAGCATACGAAGAATAAAGGAAAGAAACTAATATGAAAGTTGTTGAGAAATTTATAAGTATTAATGGAGAGGGAAGAAGAGCCGGAGAATTGGCGGTGTTTATCAGATTCAAGGGTTGTAACCTGAATTGCTCCTACTGTGATACAAAGTGGGCCAATGAGCCAGCTTGTGATTACGAGGAGCTGTCACCAGATAAGATTTGTGAATATGTCAGTGAGACAGGCATTAAAAATGTGACGCTGACAGGGGGAGAGCCTTTATTACAGAAGGATATCAGGAGTCTGGTAGAAAAATTATTGAACAAATCGGACATTCGAGTAGAGATTGAAACTAATGGAGCGGTTGATATTGCTCCCCTTGCCAATGCATTTTCAAAAGAAAAACTTAGCCTTACTATGGATTACAAGCTGCCATCCAGCGGCTGTGAGGAGAAAATGCTTCTCTCCAATATGGAGGCTTTAAGAAAGCAGGACACAGTCAAGTTCGTTTCGGGCAGCATTAATGATTTGGAATGTGCAGAGAAAATAATTGAAAAATTTCATCTGACAGAAAGATGCCAGGTATTCATAAGCTCAGTGTTTGGTTCAATTGAGCCAGTGGAAATCGTGAATTTCATGACCAGTAAAAGGATGAATGATGTGCGTCTTCAGATTCAGATGCACAAGGTAATCTGGAACCCAGAGGAAAGGGGCGTATAATGTGAAAAATCCTAATATCAAAGATTTTTTACGTGCAAATTTGTGCTTTCAGCCCAAAGTTTGCGGGGTGAAGCAAGAATGGAGATTATGATGATAGATACGAAAGCAATTGAGGAGCATATTAGAGGGATTCTTGTTGCATTGGGCGACGACCCGGAGAGGGAGGGCTTAAAGGATACACCAAAGCGAGTTGCGAAGATGTACGAGGAGGTCTTTCTTGGGATGAATTACTCCAATCACGAAATTGCGCAGATGTTTGATAAGACATTTGAGGATGGAATTGAGGAGCTTGATACTTCTAAGGTTGTAGTTATGAAGGACATCGACCTGTTTTCTTACTGCGAGCACCATATGGCGCTTATGTATGATATGAAGGCGACAGTTGCGTACATTCCTAATGGGAAGGTTATAGGCTTATCAAAGATTGCAAGAATATGCGATATGGTTGGAAGAAGACTGCAGTTACAGGAAAGAATCGGTCAGGATATTGCGGACATTATGACAGAGATAACTGGAAGCGAGGATGTTGCGGTGGTGCTTGAAGGATATCACAGCTGTGTGTCGGCAAGAGGAATTAAGAAAAACAACACGAGAACAATGACTGTAGAGTTAAGAGGAAGCTTTAAGGACGATGCAGCATTACAAATGTATCTAAGATAGGAGAGATGAGTTATGAAAGCATTAGTATTATCAAGCGGTGGCGTGGATTCCACTACGGCACTGGCATTGGCAGTGAGCCGATATGGAAAGGACAATGTAATTGCTCTGTCAGTTTCTTATGGACAGAAGCACGATAAAGAAATTCAGGCGGCAAAGGCTGTTTCTGCATTTTACGGAGTGGAGCAGTTATTCCTGGATCTGAGTAAGATTTTTCAATATAGCAACTGCTCTTTATTGCAGCAGTCTACAGAGGAAATTCCAGAGGAGAGCTATGCCAGGCAGATTGAAAAGACGGAGGGCGAAAAGCCTGTAAGCACCTATGTGCCATTTCGAAATGGACTGTTTCTTTCATCGGCGGCAAGCATTGCACTAAGCAAGGACTGTAGCGTGATCCTTTATGGCGCACATGCAGATGATTCAGCCGGTTTTGCCTATCCAGACTGTTCACCGATGTTTAATGATGCTATGAATCAGGCGATTTTTGAGGGCTCAGGACATCAGTTAAAGGTGGAGGCGCCATTTGTGAATATGACTAAGGCGGAGGTGGTGAAGATGGGCTTAGAGCTTAACGCACCATACGAGCTTACATGGTCCTGCTATGAAGGAAAGGATGTGCCTTGCGGCAAATGTGGAACCTGTATCGACAGAGCGGCTGCATTTGCAGCAAATGGGGTAAGTGACCCTGCAATAAAATAAAAATTGGAGAAAGCTATGAGAGAAAAAGAGAATTTAACATTATTAGGCAACCAGCAGAATAATTACGAGACAGATTACAACCCTGGCCTGCTTGAAACATTTGTAAACAAACATCCAGAAAATGATTATTTCGTGAAGTTTAACTGCCCGGAATTCACAAGTCTCTGTCCAATTACAGGGCAGCCTGATTTCGCAAACATTATTATTTCGTATGTCCCAGGCGAGAGAATGGTGGAAAGCAAGAGCTTAAAGCTGTACCTGTTTTCATTCCGTAATCATGGGGATTTTCACGAGGACTGCGTGAACGTGATTATGAAGGATTTGATTACGCTGATGGAGCCAAAGTATATTGAAGTGTGGGGCAAATTCACACCACGTGGTGGAATTTCCATTGATCCATACTGTAATTATGGAAAGCCAGGAACTAAGTGGGAAGATGTGGCATTCAACCGTATGGCAAATCATGATATGTATCCAGAGAAGGTGGATAATAGGTAAAATAACATTACTAAATTTCGTGCAATGCACAAAAACCAGAAGAGTGTTGTAAGGTAATAAAAGATTAAGCGATATTGTATGAATTTACTTCACACAATATCGCTTTTACGTGTCAGAAGAATCATCCAACGGAATTATTTATCCCAGTTAAATGAATAAGAGACAGCTTTTTTCCACATTCTGACCTTGGAATCACGCTCATTCTGAGTGATTTCAGGGTCAAATGTTCTGTCTACAGACCAGTTCTTTCTTATGTCATCGGTACTTTTCCAGTAACCAACTGAGAGTCCGGCAAGGTAAGCCGCACCCATGGCAGTTGTTTCAACACATACAGGCCTGTTTACAGGAGCACCGGATATATCAGCCTGCATCTGCATAAGAAGATTGTTAGCACTTGCACCACCATCGACCTTAAGAGAAGAAAGTTCTATGCCTGAATCTGCTTTCATTGCAGTAAGAACATCGTTTACCTGATAAGCGATTGATTCAAGTGTGGCACGTATAATGTGGTATTTGTTGACACCACGGGTTATTCCTAAGATAGTACCTCTTGCGTACTGGTCCCAGTATGGTGCACCAAGTCCTGTAAATGCGGGAACAACGTAGCATCCGTTGGTATCAGGAACTTTTCTTGCCATATATTCCGAATCCTGTGAAGAATCAATAAAATGCATTTCGTCACGAAGCCATTGGATGGCAGCTCCGGCTACATATATCGAGCCTTCAAGTGCATATGTGACTTTACCGTCAAGTCCCCATGCAATAGTAGTAACAAGACCGTTCTTTGAAAAAATAGGCTTTTCTCCAGTATTCATAAGAAGGAAGCAGCCTGTTCCATATGTATTCTTGGCTTCTCCTGCGTCAAAACAGGTCTGTCCGAAAAGTGCAGCCTGCTGGTCGCCGGCAGCACCTCCGATTGGGATAGGACAGCCGAAGAATTCAGCGGAGGTCTCACCAAATATGCTGCTTGATGGGACTGCCTTTGGAAGCATGCATTTTGGAATATCAAGCTCTTTTAAGATGTCTTCGTCCCATTCAAGTGTATTAATGTTGAAAAGCATCGTTCTTGATGCATTGGAATAATCTGTGGCATGAACCTGACCTTTAGTAAGCTTCCAGATTAACCATGTTTCAATTGTTCCAAAAAGCAGATCTCCTTTTTCGGCACGCTCACGGACACCTTTAACATTATCAAGAATCCATTTTAACTTGGTTCCAGAAAAATACGCATCAATAACAAGACCGGTTTTGTTACGGATTGTTTCTGTAAGCCCTTTCTCTTTAAGAGAATCTGCGTATTCTGAAGTCCTTCTGCACTGCCATACAATAGCATTGTATACAGGCTCACCAGAATATCTGTCCCATACAACTGTTGTTTCACGCTGGTTGGTTATTCCTATTGAGGCAATATCTGACGCGTTAGCACCTACATTTGCAAGAGCCTGTCTGGCAACTTCCAGAATCGTTGACCAGATTTCATCTGCATCATGTTCTACCCACCCAGGTTTTGGGAAATATTGTGTGAATTCTTTCTGTGCAACACTGCACATCTCGCCACTTCTGTTGAAAAGAATACAGCGGTTGCTTGTTGTTCCGGCATCAAGAGCCATTATGTATTTTGCCATGGTAAAGTCTCCTTAATTATATGATTTTTTATAAACATATCTAGTTGATAGTTATTTTATATTTAAATTATTGTTTTATCAATGTATTAATGATAAAATGGAAAAGGTATTTTGGGCGACGTGGGCTTATAATATATTGAGGGTACAAAGGAGGCAGCTATGGTAGACATGAGCAGGTATAATAAGTTAAGAATCAATCCTGATAGATATAATTACGATCTGGCTACGAATCTTCCATTAAGAAGAACTTTCTGGAGAATAGCTGATAAAACAGTACTTTTTGATAACAAAACATATTGTATACTGGCTATGGATGTAGAGAATTTTCATCTTATTAATAAGTGGTATGGACGTGAAACCGGTGATGAGCTTCTTATAGAGATTGGAGAAGCTCTTAAGAATATTGATGCCGGGTATGGAACAATTTCCGGATATATGGGTGGAGACAATTTCTGTGTTATATTTGAAGAGAATGATGATATAATTAATATTATCAGAGGAAAAATATCAGGTATTGTCAACGGATACAGGGGGCATGATATTACAAGGGCATATTTTGGTGCATATAAGACTGCAGATAAGGATATAACCACAGGAGAGATGTGTGATTATGCGTATGGAGCGCTAGAGATAGCAAAACAGCGCCCTGATAAGGATATCTGCTGGTATGATGAGAGTATGGTAAGGGAACAGGAAGCAGAAGCAAAGCTTATGCCAGAGATATGCAGTGCAATGGATAATGGAGAATTTACATTTTATCTGCAGCCAAAGTGTATATTACAGACAGGTAAGATTATTGGTTCTGAGGCACTTGTGAGATGGATAAGTCCTGAGAAAGGATTTATTTCACCAGGACAGTTTATACCGTTGCTTGAAAAAAATGGATTTATAAATAAACTTGACGTGTATATATGGGATAAAGTATGTCAGACTATAAGAAGATGGCTTGATGAGGGAAGAACAGTACTGCCGATATCAATAAATGTTTCGAGAGCAGATATATACTCTATGGATGTTGTAAGAATACTTAAAGATATGATTGAAAAATACAATATTTCAACAGAGAATATTGAAATAGAGATTACAGAGAGTGCATATGTGGAGAATGGCTCAGTAATTAAGGATACAGAAAAGGCATTTAAGAATGCAGGCTTTAAGATTCTTATTGATGATTTTGGAAGTGGATATTCATCACTTAATATGCTTAAGGATATCGATGCAGATGTTCTGAAGCTGGATATGAAATTTCTCGACCTTAATCCGGAAAATAATGATAAAGGTGTAAGCATTATAACTGCAGTTCTTGATATGGCAAGACAGCTTGATATTCCGGCTATAGCTGAGGGTATTGAGACTGATGAACAGCTTAAACTGCTTGAACTTTTAGGCTGTGAATATGCACAGGGATACTATTATTACAGACCTATGCCTATAAGTGATTATGAGAAGCTTGTTGATGATAAGAATAATGTGGAGGATAAGCTTATTATTTTAAAAACAAGAAAGAATGATAAGTCTTATCTTAAGGAGATAACTGATTACTTCTGGAAGATTGCAGATGTTGATCTGGATACGGGAGCATATCACTTTATAAGAAGGACAGATGAGCCCGATTATGTTATGACACCAAGACCTAAGACTATTGCAGAATATGCAGGCAGATATATTAAGTATGGTGTTATTCACCCGGATGATGTTTCACTTTACAAGGAAGCTATTAATCTTGACAGAATTAAGAAACAGCTTGATAAGGGGAAAGAAAGAGGAAGATACCAGATAAGATATAATATGGATGGAACATATAAATGGTATGTATTTGAGGTTACTAAGCCGACGAATTATTCTGAGGATAACAGAAGAGTGCTTTTCTCATGGAAAGAAGCTGATTATCAGGCGGGTGCAAGAGAAGATGCAATGGATATTATTTATGATACATTTATTAAGATACTCAGAGCTGATTTCCTGCATGACAGATATGAACTTATAAAGTCAACCCAGGAGGACATAATAAGAGATGCCGGGTTGTCAGGCAGTATTAAAGAATATATAGACAAATATATTGATATGGGAGTAGTTCATCCGGAGGATGCGGTGGCATATAGAGATTTTACCAATCCAGACAAGGTACTTGAACATTTCAGAAATAATAAGAAATCATTGAGATTGAGATTCAGACGGCTTCTTGATGGTGAGTATAAGTGGATGGAGATGGTAGTATCAAAGAGTAAAGATTACAGTGATGAGATACCTGTGTTTATATTTTATCTCAGGGAAGTAAGATATATATATGAAGATACGATTGTTCCTGAAACAGGCGGAGATGAGAAAGAATTTGCAGAAGATATATGGCATACATCTGAGTATAATTTTGTCATTGATCTGACAACAGATACGGTACTAAGGACAAGCGGAATATCTGAATGGGAAAGAGAGACAGGAGCAGGGAAGGATACATTTTCATCATGTATAGCATATCTTACTGACGGATTTATCTGTGATGAATATAAGTCTGTTTATAAGAATTTTATGGACAGACACAGACTTATAAATGAGTTTAATCAGGGACGGCAGTCGCAGACGCTGGATTACAGAAGGATGTTTAAGGGTGAGCCAGTGTGGATGAGAATTATTATGTTTCTATATAAAGATAAAAAAACAGGCGATATATGCGCCAGGGAAATAGTAAGCAATATTAATGATGCAAAGAAACGGGAGATGGAATTGTGGGTTCAAGCCGCAAAAGAGAAGTAACTATGTTAAACAATAGTAACAATTGTTATTATGAATAACTTTACAACCTTTTCTTTCAATGATATTATGTGTGTTGCTAAAAGAATGTACAGCTAAGGAGGCATTATGGCACAGGAAATATTAAATGTGAGCCAGCTTAAGGTTGGTGTTGAAGATAAAGAAATACTTCATGGGGTTGATCTTTCTCTTAATAAGGGAGAGACTCATGTACTTATGGGACCTAACGGAGCAGGTAAGTCTACTCTTGGTTATGCTCTCATGGGTAACCCAAGATATGAGATATTAGGTGGTAAGGTTACATTTAACGGAGAAGATTTACTTTCTAAGAATGTTGCTGAGAGATCACAGGCAGGTCTTTTTCTGTCTTTCCAGAATCCTATTGAGGTTCCTGGTATCACACTTGGTAATTTTATAAGAAGTTCTATGGAGCAGCGTGGAAAGAAGATGACATACTTCAAGTTCAAGAAGCTCCTTCAGGAGAAGATGGAATTCCTTCAGATGGATCCATCATATATGGACAGAGACCTTAATGTTGGTTTCTCAGGTGGTGAGAAGAAGAAAGCTGAGATATTACAGCTTCTTATGCTTGAGCCTTCTCTTGCTATTCTTGATGAGACTGACTCAGGACTTGATGTAGATGCTGTTAAGACAGTATCGCTAGGTGTTGAAGAATATCAGAAGACTCAGAACGGAGCACTTCTTATTATCACTCACAGCACCCGTATCTTAGAGGCACTTAAGGTGGATTATACTCATGTTCTTGTCAATGGTAATGTTGTTGCAACAGGCGACAGTGCTATGATTGATGATATCAATGAGAATGGTTTCGAAAGATTCATCAAGTAATTAAGGCTCGGAGGCTTGTAATGGAAGAAAAGACATTTGTAGATGACATAAACAGAAGTGTTTATGATATTAAGAACGAAGAGAACGATTCTTATAGAATAAAGCAGGGACTTACTCCAGAAATCGTTGAGAAGATATCAGAAGAGAAGCATGATCCTGCTTGGATGAGAGAGCTCAGACTTAAGTCATTAGAGATATATAATAATATGCAGGTGCCTGACTGGGGTCCGTCTATTGATGGACTCAATATGGATAATATTGCTACTTATGTTCGTGCCAATACGAATATGAAGGGTGACTGGAAGGATGTACCAGAAGAGATTAAGGATACATTTGACAGATTAGGTATTCCTAAGGCGGAGAGAGAGTCATTAGCCGGAGTTGGAGCACAGTACGACTCAGAGCTTGTATACCATAATGTCCGTAAGGAGGTTGCTGATCAGGGTGTTGTATACACTGATATGGAAAGTGCACTTACAGGTGAATATGCAGATATGGTACACGAGCATTTTATGAAGCTTATTACACCACAGGATCATAAGTTCGCAGCACTTCACGGAGCTGTATGGTCTGGTGGTTCATTTGTGTATGTACCAAAGGGAGTTAATCTTGAGATTCCTCTGCAGTCATATTTCAGACTTAATGCTGCAGGAGCAGGTCAGTTTGAGCATACACTTATTATTGTTGATGAGGGTGCAAGTCTTCACTTTATTGAAGGATGTTCAGCACCTAAATATAATGTTGCCAATCTTCATGCAGGTGCGGTTGAGCTTTTTGTGGCTAAGAATGCAAAGCTTCGTTACTCAACAATTGAGAACTGGAGCAAGAATATGTATAATCTTAACACTAAGAGAGCAACTGTTGCTGAAGGTGGTAAGATTGAATGGGTTTCAGGCTCATTTGGTTCGCATGTATCATATCTGTATCCTATGAGTATCCTTAATGGAGAACGCTCAAGCTGTGAATTCACAGGAATTACATTTGCAGGAGCAGGACAGAACCTTGATACAGGTATGAAGGTAGTTCATAACGCACCAGCTACAACATCAGTTGTAAGTACTAAGTCAATATCTAAGGGTGGCGGAATCAGTACTTTCAGAAGTGCGGTAACAATGACTACCAAGGCTAAGAAGAGTAAATCATCAGTTTCATGTCAGTCACTTATGATAGATGATATTTCAAGATCTGATACAATTCCGGCTATGGATATCCGTGTTAATGATGCGGATGTAGGACATGAGGCAACAATTGGACGAATCAGTGATGATGCTGTATTTTATCTTATGTCAAGAGGAATTCCGGAAGATGATGCGAGAGCAATGATTGTTTCAGGATTTGCTGATAATGTATCTAAGGAGCTTCCGCTTGAGTATGCAATGGAGATGAATAATCTTATTAAGCTTGAGATGAAGGGCAGCATTGGTTAAGTTAATCAGAGTGAGGAATATGATATGATAGGTATCGAAGAAAAGGACATGATAATAAACCGTATCCCAGCCAAGACATGGAATCATCTTCATATGAACCAGAGCAAGGTTGGAGAGGTTGTAATTAACCGTACAGGTGAGTTAAATGCTTCTGTTAATGATGTAAGTCTCATTGATGATGGAAAGCTTAACAATGGTGAGCTTGACAATATCATTGGTGGATGTGGTCAGGAGATTACAGAGGCAGCTAAGAAGTCACAGGCTGAACCTGTATATTATATAACAGATAAGAAGAATGCAGGTTTTGTAAGACTCGACTTCAATTATGGAAAGAGTAATGCAGACATCAATGTTGTTGGTATTGAAACTAAAGAGAATGCCAGCATTGATGTTTACATGGATTTTAATGGAGATAAAGATGGAGAAGGCTTCGCAGCAGTACAGACAAGATTATATGCCGCCAAGGATTCGGTTATCCGTCTTATCCAGATTCAGAGGGTAGGCAGTGAGACAACATTTATTAATGATATCGGTGGTTACTGTGAAGATGGTGCAAGAATTGAACTTGTGCAGCTTTATTTAAGCGGAAAGAACAGATACGAAGGCTGTGAGATTAAGCTTGCAGGTGATGGAAGCTCTATGTCTGCAGAGATTGGATATGTTGCAGCAGGTAAAGAAAGACTTGATATGAACTACTGCGTAAGACATATCGGCAAGAAGACAGAATGTGCAATCAATGCGGCAGGTGCATTGAGAGATACAGCATTTAAGCTGTTCAGAGGAACTATTGATTTCATTAAGGGTTCAGCAGGTTCTGTTGGTAATGAGAAGGAAGAAGTTCTTCTTATTGATGAAAAATGTGTCAACCAGACTATTCCTATTATTCTATGTGCAGAAGAAGATGTTGTCGGTAATCACGGTGCAACTATAGGAAAGCCTGATGAGGAGCTTTTATTCTATCTTGAATCAAGAGGAATACCGGCACAAGAATGTTATAATATGCTGGCAGCAGCTAAGCTTTTAGCTGTATGCGGCAAAATCCCTGATGATGGTATCAGGAACGAGATACATGACTACATTAAAGAGGTTTATTAATGAGTGAGTTAAGTAAGACGATTGAGTCTATAAGAAAAGATTTCCCACTTATTTCGGGAAGCAATATTGCATATCTTGATAATGCAGCGACTACACAGAAGCCACAGGCTGTTCTTGATGCAGTTAATAAGTATTATCAGGAGATGAACGCCAATCCGTTCAGAGGTGTATACGAATTAAGTGAGATTGCTACAGAAAGTTATGAGAATGCAAGAAAGGCAGTAGCTCAGTTTATTGGTGCTAAAGATGCAAGCCAGATAGTATTTACAAGAAATGCTACAGAGAGTCTTAACTTAATTGCATACAGTTATGGAATGAATTTCATTAAAGAGGGTGATGAGATTGTTGTTAGTGTTATGGAACACCACAGCAATTTCCTTCCATGGAAGCATGTTGCAGAAAAATGTGGAGCGGTATTAAAGCAGCTTACACCTGATGAGAATGGAGAGATTACAGACAAGTCTTTAGAGGTTATCACAGATAAGACTAGGCTTGTAGCAGTTACCCAGGTTTCTAATGTATTAGGAAGAGTTAATGATATAAAGCATATTGCAGAGGTTGCACATGCACATGGTGCGGTTATTGTGGCTGACGGAGCACAGAGTGTTCCTCATATGCCGGTTAATGTAACAGACCTTGATGTTGACTTCCTTGTATTTTCTGGACATAAGATGTTAGCACCTATGGGAATCGGAGCATTATATGGCAAGAAAGAGCTTCTTGACAAGATGCCACCATTCTTAAGCGGTGGTGAGATGATTGAGATTGTTCACTGGGACAGAGTTAAATATGCAGAGGTTCCACATAAGTTTGAGGCAGGAACTGTTAATACTGGCGGTGCAGTCGGACTTCATGCGGCAATTGAATATATTAACAAAGTTGGATTTAACACAATCATGGCACAGGAGAGAAAGCTTACTAAGATTGCTGTTGACGCCATTAATGATATGAAGGGAGTTAACTTAATAGGTTCTCCGAAGGCAGAAGACCATGAGGGTATAGTCACATTTACAATTGACGGAGTACACCCACATGATGTTGCTTCTATACTTGATTCACAGCATATTGCAGTAAGAGCAGGACATCACTGCGCACAGCCATTAATGGATTTCCTTAAGGTTAATTCAACAACGAGAGCAAGCTTTGCTTTCTATAACACAGAAGAAGAAGTACAGCATTTTATAGAAGAACTATCTAAGATCAGGGGGCTTATGGGATATGGAGACTAAAACTTTTTATAATGAGGTTCTTACGGACCATAACATGCATCCATATCATAAGCATGATATAGACAATGCAGACTTAGAGCTTGAGGGTGTTAATCCAAGCTGTGGAGACGACATAATCTTAAAGCTTAAGTTTGATGATGCTAAGAAAACTATTGTTGATGGGGCATTTACAGGAGATGGCTGTGCAATATCGCAGGCATCAGCAGATATAATGCTTGAGCTTATCATTGGAAAGCCTATAGATGAGGCAGTACATCTTTCAGAACTTTTCCTTAAGATGATTAAGGATGAGGCAACTGAGGAAGAGATTGATGAGCTTGATGAAGCCGGAGCATTAAGAGATATCTCTCATATGCCAGCAAGAGTTAAATGTGCAGTACTTGGCTGGCACACAATGGAAGAGATGGTAGAGAACCTTAAGAATGTTTAGAATGTAACCCAATCACTTATAATATGGTGATTGGGTTTTAATGTTTGTAGATAAGAATGGAGTAAATATGGAAAAGAAATTAGTTAAGCAGCAGCTTCTTACAGGAGAACGTGCTCTTTTTGCAAGCAAAGACCTTCGTATTGAAGATTCTATATTTGATGATGGTGAGTCTCCATTAAAGGAGAGCAGTAATATAGAGCTTGTAAACAGCAGCTTTAAGTGGAAATATCCACTCTGGTACTGCAACAATGTCAATGTAAAGGACTGTTATTTCTTTGAGATGGGAAGAGCAGGAGTATGGTACACTAACGATATTAACGTTGAGGATACAATTATTGAAGCACCTAAGAATTTCAGAAGATGTAACAGATTAGGCCTTAAGAATGTGGAATTTGTCAATGCAGAGGAAACTCTCTGGAGCTGTGATAATGTTACTATGACAAATGTAGTGGCAAAGGGTAATTATTTTGCAATGAACAGCAACGATATGAATATAGATGGTCTTAAGCTTGTTGGCAATTATCCATTTGACGGAAGTAAGAATCTTGAGATAAGAAATTCAAGACTTATGAGCAAGGATGCTTTCTGGAATGCTGAAAATATAACAGTGTATGATTCATACATTTCAGGTGAGTACCTTGGCTGGAATTCAAAGAATCTTACGTTTATTAACTGTACAATAGAGAGCCTTCAGGGATTGTGTTACATTGATAATCTTGTTATGGAGAACTGCAAGCTTATTAATACAACACTTGCTTTCGAGTATTCAACTGTAGATGCTGATATCACCAGCAGGGTTGACAGCGTGTTAAATCCAACTTCCGGAACGATAACAGCAGACAGTATAGATAAGCTTATAATTGAGAAGGATAAGGTTGATCCTTCGCTTACTAAGATAGTATGCAGGAATTAATAAGTAGAATTAAGAAGGGAAATCCGAGAATGAAATATGATTTTGATACAGTAGTGAACCGCCGTAATACGGATTCTTTAAAATGGAATGTGGCAGAGAATGAGCTTCCTATGTGGGTTGCTGACATGGATTTTAAGACAGCACCTGAGATAACGGAGGCTATTAAGGCAAAGGCAGACATCGGTGTATACGGTTATACTGAGATATCAAAGGACTGGTATGATGCATACACAGGCTGGTGGGAAAGACGCCACAATTTCAGGATGGAAGACGACTGGCTTATGTTCGTAACAGGCGTTATACCTGCAATATCAAGCTCTGTAAGAAAGCTTACGACACCAGCAGAGAATGTTGTAATCATGACACCTGTATACAACATTTTCTTTAACAGTATTCTTAATAATGGCAGAAATGTGTTACAGAGCCAGCTTGCATATGAGAATGGCAGGTATGTAATAGATTTTGAAGACCTTGAAGTTAAGCTCAAGAACCCACAGACAACACTTCTTATTCTGTGCAACCCACAGAATCCGGGTGGAAATGTATGGAGAAAGGAAGAACTTGCACGTATCGGAGAGCTTGCTTACAAGTATGGAGTCGTTGTTATATCTGATGAGATTCACTGCGAGCTTACAGACCCGGGCATTGATTATGTGCCATTTGCAAGTGTTTCGGAGGTGTGTAAGAATATATCTGTAACATGCATAGCACCTACGAAAACATTTAACATGGCAGGCTTACAGACAGCAGCAATATGTGTGCCGGATGAGCGACTCCGTCACAAGGTTTGGCGTGCAATCAATACCGATGAGGTAGCTGAGCCAAATGTTTTCGCAGTTGATGCGGCTATAGCTGCATTTACAAAGGGTGAGGAATGGCTTGAGCAGTTAAGAGAATATATCTACGAGAATAAACAGATTACCGAAAAGTTCATAAAAGACAATATTCCGAGAGTGTCAATGGTGGAATCACATGCAACTTATCTTTGTTGGCTTGATGTGTCTGATATCACAGACAATTCAACAAGGCTTGCGGCATATATAAGAAAGAATACAGGACTTTTCCTGTCAGCGGGAGAAGGCTTTGGCGGAGATGGAAAACATTTCTTAAGACTGAATGTTGCATGTCCTAAGACAACTTTAATGGATGGGCTTGAAAGACTTAGAAATGGCATATTGAGTTTTGACAGGTAGTGGGTTACAATAATATAAGTGAAATAACACATGAGATACGAGTGTATCTAAGAATAATAAGCGAGGAGATAATGATATGAATATTGTATGTTTAGACCTTGAGGGCGTTCTTGTACCAGAGATATGGATTGCATTTGCAGAGGCAAGCGGAATCCCAGAGCTTAAGAGAACAACAAGAGACGAACCAGATTATGATAAGCTTATGAACTGGAGACTTGGTATTCTTAAGGAGCATGGTCTTGGACTTAAAGAAATTCAGGATACTATTGCTAAGATTGACCCAATTCCGGGAGCAAAGGAATTCCTTGATGAATTAAGAAGTATAACACAGGTTATCATTATTTCAGATACATTTACACAGTTTGCTACTCCGCTTATGAAGAAGCTGGGCTGGCCAACTATTTTCTGTAATTCACTTGAGGTCGCTGACAATGGTGAGATTACAGGTTTCAAGATGCGTTGTGAGCAGTCAAAGCTTACAACAGTTAAGGCTTTACAGTCTATTGGTTATGATACTATTGCATCAGGAGACAGCCACAATGACTTAGGAATGATTAAGGCAAGCAAGGCAGGCTTCCTCTTTAAGAGTACAGAGCAGATTAAGGCTGATAATCCTGAATTAGAGGCATTTGATACATATGATGAGCTTTTAGCTGCTATTAAGAAGGCACTTTAAGATGCATCAAAGGTAAAAGGGGTTACTATGTTATTAGAAGAGATACTCAAGCAGGAACAGGAAAGATTCATTAAAGAGAATCTCCTTTCTGATGAAATGATTGAGTTATTAAAAGAAAATATTATGCCGTTTAACACACTGATGGCTTATTACAGATGCGCCATTATGGAGGTTGAGACTAAGTTCAAGGTGCTTAATGAGGAGTTCTCATTACAGTATGACAGAAATCCTATTGAGAGTATCAAGAGCAGAATTAAGTCTATGGATGGAATATTTAAGAAGGCGAAGAAGAAAAATATTCCTATAACAATGGAAGGCATTGAGGAAGGTATAAGAGATATTGCGGGGATAAGAGTAATATGCTCTTTCCCGGAAGATATCTATATGCTTGCCGACTGCCTGTTAAAGCAGGACGATGTAGTGCTTGTCGAGAGAAAGGATTATATCAAGAATCCTAAGCCAAGCGGTTACAGAAGTCTTCACCTTATAATTGAGATACCGATATTCCTTCAGAATGAAAAGAAGATGATGAAGGTTGAGGTTCAGTTCCGTACAATTGCCATGGATTTCTGGGCGAGCGTGGAGCATAAGGTTCGTTATAAGAAGAATATTCCAGATTCTGAAGCAGAACAGCTGGCTGCAGAATTGTCTTCATGTGCAGATCAGATTGCTGCAATGGATAACAAGATGGAAGAGATTCGCCGCAGAATTGCAGAAGCGGAGGAAAGAGAAGCTGAAAATAGTCCGGCTAAGCAGCCTCAGACGATAGGTGGGGTTATGCTTAAGAAGAGGCTGGAATCGGGGAGGTTTCCCTTTAAGAAGTAGGTAAGAAATGGCTCCCCGGAGAGGGGGCTGGGGATGGCTGTATGGTTTAATTGAAAACGCGCTCCCGCTCGGGCGAAGACGCAGCGGGTACTAAGTTTGTGGGGATTTGCCGCCTTTCGGCGGCTCTCCCCACGCACTAAGTACCGGCGTCTTCTTACGGTTTTCAATTAAACCATACAACCACACCCAGCCCACCACCCCGGGGAGTTTTTACCTACTTGCGTTGGTCGCGTTGCTCCCTCGCTTTTGTGGTGGGGTGAGATGCGTGGTTCAGCGTTGGTCGCATTGCTCCCTTGCTGGTGTGGTGGCGGGATTGAGCTATGGTCGTGTAGAGCAACTGTGTTTGTGATGGGGAGGATGTGACTGGGTTGGATAAAGGACTTTCTTGAAGGTTCAAGTGGAGTTTAGAGGCTGTAGGATTTTATAAAATGTGTAGCAATTTTCGCACACGATGTGCGAAAAAGGCGCATTCGAGCCATGGATGGCGAGTATGCGCCGGTTGCGGACGGTGACTGTAACGCGGATAAAATCCGTACAGCGTCTTAATGACACGTTCCACCTTTAAGAAAGTCCTTTATCCAACCCAGTCACACCTTGCTGGACATAAAAGAAGGAGGACATTATGAAGGTTATATCTATTGTTGATGATAATTATGGAATTATGTTTAATAACAGACGTGTTTCTAAGGACAGTGTTCTTAATAAGCATATTATTAAGATGCTTGATGGCAGGAAGTTATGGCTTTCTTTATATAGCAAGCAGCTTTTTGGTGATTATGAAAATATTGAGGTTAATCAGGAGTTTGGTTTTGCTGGAAAGGACGATTTCTGTTTTGTTGAGGACTCTGAGATTGTTTCTTATGAGGATATGGTGGATGAGGTTTATCTGTATAAGTGGAACAGGAAGTATCCTTCTGATGTGAAGTTTCCTAAGGACATGCTTAATGATTTTAAGCTGGAGGGTTCTACTGATTTTGAGGGTAATTCTCATGAGAAAATTACTGAAGAAAGATATGTAAGAAAGAAATAAGGAAAAATACATGCGTAATATAAGGTTAGAAGTGCTAAGGAGAGTAACCGCATTTTTACTGGTGTTCTTTATTGCAGGAAGCGGATTTGGGTTAAGCGGATGCTCTTCTAAGAAGGATAATCAGGCTGGTACTGTGGGGAGTGCTGAGGTTCAGAGTACGGCTGTTGCAGATGATATGGCATCTTTAGTATATCAGGGTGAACCGTATGTTGTAATTAATGATAATACCCCAGTGTTTAATGATGCTGACTTCACGACTATATCATTTGAGAGTTACGGAGAACTGGATGAACTTGGAAGATGTACTACTGCATTTGCTAATATAGGTAAAGACATTATGCCTACTGAGAAACGTGGTGCAATTGGTGAAGTAAAACCTACGGGATGGCAGACAGCAAAATACGATAGTGTTGATGGTAAATATCTGTATAACAGGTGCCATCTTATAGGTTATCAGCTTACTGGTGAGAATGCCAATGAAAAGAATCTGATTACAGGAACAAGATATCTTAATGTTGATGGTATGCTGCCTTTTGAAAATATGGTGGCGGATTACATAAAGGAAACTAATAATCATGTTCTGTACCGCGTAACACCTGTATTTTCTGGCGATAATCTTGTTGCCAGCGGTGTGCACATGGAGGCTAAGTCAGTTGAGGATAATGGTGATGGAATTCTTTTCAATGTGTATTGTTTTAATGCACAGCCGGGAATTGCTATCGATTACGCAACAGGTAACAGCCATCTGGACAATTCAATAGTTGCAGATGCTTCAAAGTCAACAACTGCGGCAGAAGCAAATGTGCAGACATATGTACTTAATACAAATACTAAGAAGTTCCACAAAGAATCCTGCAACAGTGCAAAGAGCATGGATGCTTCCAATAAAAAGATTTATACAGGAAGCAGGCAGGAGATTATTGATATGGGGTATGAGGCTTGTGGTGTGTGCAAGCCGTAAAATAGTTATTTGAATTGAATTAAATTTAATAATATGGTAAGATTCTGACAGAGAAACCGTATAATATAATAGTTAGCTTGTTTATACATGGAAAGGAATTTTTATGAGAAAAATCAAACTAATACTGTTATTTTGCGCTGTTTTTCTGTCAATTTTGTTATTAACAGGTGATAAAGACAGGATACAGGCAGATGATGACGACAGTAATTTTACTAATTTAGTAGTATTTGCCAGATTTGCAGGTGAAACCGAATTTATAAATGATGTATATGAAGGCAGTTCTGTTAGAAAAATAACAGATAATTCATATAATGCAGGTTCATATAGTGTAGGCGATTATTACAGATGTGTATCAGATAACAAATTAAGAATGAGAAGTGTATATCTATATGATAATGGCGGCTCAATTGTACTTTCACATCCTCGTGGGTATTATGCAGAGTACAGCGATATTAATACTATTGGTTATAAAGATGCTTCGGAGCGTGCAAGCAGAATGTATGAGCTTAGGCAGGAGTGGTCAGAAGCTGTTAATAATGCCATATCATCTGGTAATAAAATTTCTGATTATAATAATACTGTATACTATGACTATGGTGTACTTGATAAAGATAACAATGGTACTATTGATTCAATTACAATTATTTATAAGAATAATGGGTCAGGTAATATATCAGTAAGCTGGTCATCACCATTGTGGAATTATACAGACTATGTTAATAATATTTCTGTTAATACCGGCAAAAAAACTATTAATAGTTACAAATATGTCCAGATAACCAATTCGTATTGTAAGCCTGATGGTGATACTAACGGATATTTATTTAAGGATGAGGATAACCGGGTATTTGTATCAATTGCAACAGCAGTACATGAAATGGGACATATTATGGGGCTGAAGGATTTATATAACTCAAAGAATGCGTCACCGGTGTATTTCATGTCAGTTATGGCAAAGCATATATCTCCAGTACCACAGTTTATGTCTCTTAAGGAGAAAGAAGTATTAGGCTGGGCTGATGAGAATGATATTAAGACGATTTTGTCAGAAGGAGAATATAGTCTTAAAGCATTAGGAACTTCAGGTATGGATAATATTACAGGATATAAGATGGATATTCCGGAAAAGGGTAAGACATTGTATCTTGAGTACAGAAATTTTGAGGATAATGGTAACAAATATGATTCTCAATATAAGCATATGTTCAAGATTAATGGAAACAGAGTGGATAAAATTCCATTAAAATCAGGGCTGGTATGTTATCTTATAGACAGTGACACTAAGTTTCCAAGTAATATGTATTTTTCATCACCTAAATGGAATTATGAAGTTCTTGGTGGACAGTATAACACAAAGGCAGATGCAGCATTAGGAATAGGTGAAGATATATGGATTTACGGAGATATTTATATCAGTGTCAATTCAATCGAGAATAATATACTCACATTTGAAATAAAGGGTGGCATTCCAGAGCATATTCATAGTGGTGGAGAGGCAACATGCGTCAATCGTGCAGTGTGTGAAGTATGTCATGAGGAATATGGTGAATTAAATAAGGATAATCATAAGTTACAGCATGTAGAAGCTAAAGCAGCTACAGTGACTCAGGAAGGTAATACTGAATATTATTACTGTTCTTTATGTTTAAAATACTTTGCAGATTCAAATGCATCAAAGCAGATAGACAAAGATAGTGTTGTTACATCGAAACTGGCACCAGAAATAATTGCTGGTGATAAATGTATAATTGATAAGAATTCCGATAAGGCAATTACATTTAAGTCTAATGCAGCATTTTCAGATTTTGTAAAAGTAGAACTTGATGGCAGAGAGCTTGTAAAAGACAAAGATTATACGGTAAAAGCAGGAAGTATTATTGTAACACTTAATCCAGATTTAATAAAAAAATTATCGACGGGAGAGCATGTTATAGGTATTGCTTCATCTAGTGGAACAGCGAGTGCACATTTTACTGTTAAAGAACCGGAGACAGAACCAGAGACAGAACCGGAGATAAAACCAGAGACAAAACCGGAGACGGAACCAGAGACAAAACCGGAGACAAAACCAGAGACAAAACCAGAGACGGAAGCAGTGACAGAACCAGGAACAGAACCAGAGACAGAAACAGTGACAGAAAGCAGCAGGAAAACAGAATCTGAAACTGAGGACATCAAGGAGACTGAAAGTAGTAAAGAAACAGAAAGTATCAAAGAATCTGATTCAGAGAGCAGCAAGGCGACAAAAACAGAGATGGAGAGTACTAAAGAATCTGAAACAGAAACAGAGACCATCAGTCAGATAGAATCAGAAACAACAAGCCAGTATACATTTGATGAAAATGAAACAAATGCATCATCAATCAACACTGGGGACAGAAATCATGGGAAATTATGGCTTGTAATAGCAATTATTGCGTTAGCTGGATGTATTGCAGCAGCAGTTATGTATGTTGTTTCAAAGCGAAAGTAATAAAAACTGAATAGCAACTGATAATACAAAACAGGAGTAGGTCAATAGCTTAACTCCTGTTTTGTGTTATGAAATATAGTTGTTATTCAGTAAATGTTCCAACCAATTTAACAAGCATTGCAACGGTCATATCCATGCCTTCAACAGTAATATGTTCATAAGGACCGTGGTATGCGTGTCCGCCAGTTCCAAGGTTAGGGCATGGAAGACCTTTGAAGCTTAACTGACAGCCGTCTGTTCCCCCTCGGATAGGAAGAATAAGCGGTACTATATCAGCCAGTTCACAGGCTTTCTTTGCATTATCAATAAGATTCATGCAGCCCGCAATGATTTCGGACATATTCTTATACTGGTCTTTAATGGTGAGCGTAACAGTTCCCTTGCCCCATTTTTCATTCATATTCTTTTCGATTAATCGCAGAGTATTTTTCTTTGCTTCAAATAAATTCTTATCATGGTCTCTTACTATATAATTAAGCGAAGCCTCACTGACATCGCCAGACATGCTGACAAGATGGTAGAAGCCCTCGTAATCTTCTGTGCCGCGAGGGGTTTCCATAGCAGGAAGCGCATTGTTAATCTCCATTGCAACAAGACTGGCATTAATCATGGTGTCTTTGGCAGAACCTGGGTGTACATTGAAGCCTTTAATATGAAAATTCGCTTTGCATGCGTTGAAGTTTTCGTACTGAATCTCGCCTTCTGTGTCGCCGTCAATTGTGTAGGCGTATTTGGCACCGAACTGTTCTATGTTAAAATGTTCAGCTCCCATGCCGATTTCTTCATCAGGTGTGAATGCAATACATATTGTTCCATGAGGTATATTGCCTTTCTGCAAATGTTCTATCATAGTAAGTATTTCAGCAATACCTGCTTTGTCATCAGCACCAAGTATAGTGCTTCCGTCTGATGTGATAAGTGTGCGTCCCTTAAGAGTGCCAAGATGAGGAAAGTCATGCACAGACAGGGTTATTCCCGCAGGAAGTTTGAGTGATACACCATTAAAGTTTTCTGTTAGTACTGGTGTAATATCGTGATTGCAATAATCGGACACGGTATCCATATGTGCAATAAATCCGATAGCAGGTGCATTTTCATAACCTTTGGTTGCCGGAAGCTTACCATACAGGTAACACATATCGTCAAGTACAATGTCCGATAAGTTCAATCCTTCCATCTCATTTTTAAGAAATCTGGCTAACTCAAACTGGCATGCAGATGAGGGCGTGTTCTCGCTGTTTTCATCACTTGGTGTACGGAAAGTGACATATTTTAATAATCTTTCATATGCTTTCATGGTAATTCTCCAATCTGTGGATTGCTATTCATATATTAACATATTCTGGTGGAAATATACGGATTATGCGAAAAAAATAAAAGATTATCAATATATAAAATAAACTCCATTGAATGGGACGGAGATGCATATCTTCCTGCCAATAATCTGGCTTATAAATATGTTGCTACTTATACTGCAGATGTGACAGAACCTGATGCAGCTACGATTTATGATATAACAGCTACAGCAATTTATACATTGGAAGGTGAAGTGCTTGCCGATGAAGATGTAGTAACAATAAAGAAAGTCGGAGTGTTTCCTATATCATATGTATTTATCATTCTTTGATGAGATGTTTACCAGTCCAAAAGACAGAGCAAAAAGTATAATAATGAAGGCCACGAAATATAGACTGCCCATTGTATTTTCCATGGACGCTATAAAATCGTATGAACCGTGTAAAAGAACTGGTACCACAATGCTGAATATTCTGAATATCTTGGAGCTAAACATTTTTCCCCGATTATACTGTTTTCTTGCGAGACCATAGAATACACCCATAAACACACCAAAACAGGCATGTCCTGGAATTGCTGTTATTGCTCTTACAATAGCAGTTGAAAAACCATATGATAAAACATAGTTGATATTTTCCCAAAGGGCAAATCCGAGAGAAACAAATACTGCATATACAACACCGTCATACTGACAGTTAAATTCTGGATTATTCCATGTCCGTTTTTTTAAGAAGAAATACTTTGAGCTTTCTTCGGCTATGGCAACAATAACAAAATAAAGAATTATCTGATACAGCAATGTATTTCCGGGAACAAAGTATGATAAAATCCATTCCCCTATTTTTTCCTCAATTAAGGCAATAATGGTGGATAGAATTCCCGCAATAACTAGCTGTCTTAAAAGGTAGCCGCTTTCCTTTTCCATTCTGTCTGCTCTGTATACTTTAATCATAAGGAATACCGCAGGAATAACTGCCGATAATATTAATATCCAGTTATACATCATTATGGGTTCTAATATAAAATAAAACATATATCTGCTTGCTCCTTATTGTGCTTTTTATTTCTGTTTTTATAATTATATATCTCATATATTCTGATAACAAGCTTCTTTATAATATATTAATAAATGGAAATGCGAAATCATGGCAGCCAGTTAGATGTTATGAAAAATAACAAATCTTGCTGTCAGGTCATCAAAGAGCTATAATATATTCAGTTTATATGCGTGAAAAATTTAAACGAGTATTTTACTAAGGGTAAAACTATGATTAAAAGGTAAAGAAAGAATAAAGTGGGTTCAAGGAGGAGCTGCATGAAAGGTGATTATGAAGTAATAAACAGATTATTGAATGAAACAATGCACATGGATTTTCCATTTCTTGCAAGTGAGGATAAGAAGAAAAGGATTGTTGAAGATAAGAAGATATATATAGAAGATACAATAAAAGAAGCGTTTGCAGATATGTATCCTGAAAAGTTGGAATTAAATAAGTTGTGGAATGAGGCCTTAGATTATGCAGGCAGCAAATTTGATAGTCTTCCTGTATCGAAAAAGCTGAATGGATTTTATTTGCAGGAGCTTATGCATAGGTATGTTGAATTATTAGGAAATGTAGTGACAGAGAATAAGGAGAATTAATGCTATGGGGGAACATGAAGAAAAAATTGAAATAATGAGAAAGTATCTTACAGATATGTCAACGGGATTTTACTGTCATATTGGCGGTGAAGTTCCAAGCAAAAAAATTAATAATGCGTTAAAAACATTTGCACAGGGAATGGATAGTGATACTATAATTGGATTCTATGATACAACTTCATTTGGGAGTGGTAAGAATGGATACATTTTTACCGATGATAAAATGTATTATGTTGAAATGTTTGAAAAACCTAAAAAGTTGTGGTATGACGATATTAAGCAAATACGAATGCTAAAGAGTAGTAAAAAGGATAGTGACCGGGAATTAGCGATAGATTTTTTAGATGGGAGTTCACTTTATATAGAAGGTGGTCTGATAAAGAAGACTCCATTAAAAAATTTCCTTAATGAAATGAAAAACTTTGAGGCTAACAAAAAGGCGGAGAAGAAGAAGATTGAAAATGAAAAGAAGAATAATTTCGGAGCTGAATCAGCAGGTCGAGGGATAGGAGCATTTAGGACTGTTAATAATCAGTTTGAAGAAGAGAAATTTCATTCAAGACAGGGACATGGTTTTGCTGCAGAAAGGGCTAATAACCTATTTGATAAGCTGACAGGACATGATGCAAAGATTGTTGGAGATGATAACGCTAAAAATGGTGCTGACAGAGTTGTTGATGGCGTAAATATACAGTCGAAGTATTGCGCTACAGGAAAAAGATGTATAAATGAATGCTTTGAAAATGATGGAAAAGGTACATTCAGATATATGACGGATGGAAAACCAATGAAGATAGAAGTTCCGTCTGATAAGTATGATGAAGCTGTAAGGGCAATGGAAGAGAAAATTAAAAACGGACAGGTAAAGGGTGTGTCTGATCCTAATGAAGCAAAGAATATTGTTAAGAAAGGACACTTTACATATGCACAGGCTAAAAATATCGCCAAAGCAGGTACTGTTGAATCTCTTACATATGATGCGGTAAACGGAACAATAATAGCATCATCTGCATTTGGTGTTACTGCAATGATAACATTTGCAACATCAATGTGGAATGGAGAAGATTTTGAAGATGCTATAAAGATTGCGACATATTCAGGTCTTAAAGTAGGTGGAACAGCATTTATTACTTCGATACTTGCAGCTCAATTATCAAAAGCCGGGCTTAACAGTGCGCTTGTTGGAAGTTCCGAAGCTATAGTTGCTATGATGGGACCGAAAGCATCTGCAGTTTTAATTAATGCATTTCGTGTAGGTTCAAAGCCTATTTATGGCGCAGCGGCAATGAAAGCAGCAGCCAAGCTTTTAAGGAGCAATACAATTACAGCAGGCATCACATTTGTTGTACTGTCTTCCTTTGATGTTGCCAACATATTCAGAGGGAGAATATCAGGAAAACAGTTGTTTAAAAATATGGCAAATACAGCTGCAACGGTAGGGGCTGGAACAGGAGGCTGGGTTGCCGGCGCAGCAATCGGTTCCGCAATTCCAGGAATAGGTACAATTGTGGGTGGCTTAGTTGGTTCTATGGTTGCTGGTTCTGCAGCAGGTAAAGTAACAAATGCTGTGGTTGGAAGCTTTATTGAAGATGATGCGGATAAAATGGTGGAAATAATTCAGGATGTGTTTACTGAAATGGCATCAGAATATCTTCTTAGCAATAAGGAAGCAGAAAAGTCCGTAGACAGATTAAAGGATAAATTAGATGGAAAAACTCTTAAAGATATGTTTGCAAGTAATGATAGGAAGAAATTTGCAAGAAATCTTTTGATTCCAATAATTGAGAATCAGATCTCTAAGCGGGAAGTGATACATAAATTAACTGAAGAGCAAATGCTTTATGGAATAAGGGAGGTTCTTGAAGATATCAGTGATATGGAAGAAAGCTATGCTTAAACTAAAAAGATATACATCGTGCAGCATAAATAACATTAGATAAAATACAGGTATTGACTTAAGTTCTTACCCATTATAATGTAATATTAGAAATTTTTGACAAATGGAGTGTTCCAGATGTTTTGACCACATGTTGGTGATTGTATGTCTGGATATATACATAATTTAGGACCAGCATTTTGCTGGTCTTTTTTATTAAATTGCTGGAGGTTGTGTATGAAAATAGTAAAAACATTAATGCAGGTGAAATATCAGAACTGCCTGATGAAGAATATGTGTTACCATATGGAATTTCTAATGAGGACTAGTAATTAATATGCAAGAAGCTTCCCGCATTCTAAAAAATTCTGTCAAGTCCAAGCATACTATAACTCCAAACTATCCGCATTAAGCAAAAAATACTTCATTCCCATGATTACAAAGCCTTCTTCATTTCTCCAAGGTTTTTTTGTTCCGTTTACTATCACAATCTTTTTAAATGAATCTGGAATATTTCTAAATGAATTAAGTTCCTGCTTCTGCTTTTCCTCTGAAGTCATATCGTAAGCCACCTGAATATAATATCTCTGACTACCCTGATTGACCACAAAATCAACTTCAAACTGCTTTCGAGTTGTTTTTCCTTCATCATTTTTCGCATACGCCTCTACAATACCAACATCCACATTATAACCTCTGATAAGCAGCTCATTGTAAACAATATTTTCCATGATATGAGTAGGTTCCTGCTGTCTAAAATTCAATCTTGCATTTCTAAGTCCCACATCTGAAAAATAGTATTTCAGATTTGCTCCCACATATTTTCTACCTTTAATATCATATCTGTCAACTTTAGAAATCAAAAATGCCTCCACAAGATAATCTATATGGTTGGATATGGTCTTATTGCTGTAATTGATGCCTCGTTCACTTTTAAACGTATTTGATATTTTAGTTGGGTTAGTAGGAGCTCCTATCGCAGAAGCAAGGATATCTACTAAAGTATCAATCTCATCAACATTTCGCAGCTTGTTTCGTTCTACAACATCCTTAATATAAACATTTGTGAAAATGTTTTTTAGATACTCAGCCTTTTGGCGTTCCACAGAAAACTGTAGCACTTGTGGTAAACCACCATATATCATATATTCCTCCCAAGCATCATCATAATCTCCATCGAAAGCCGCATAGAACTCTGCGAAGGACAACGGATATATTCTTATCTCATCTCCTCTGCCTCTAAATTCAGTTACAATATCGCTGGATAAAAACTTAGAGTTGCTTCCAGTCACATATACATCAATATTGCTGATTCGAAGCAGGCTATTCAGCACTTCCTCAAATCGTGACATAAATTGTACTTCGTCCAAAAGCAGATAATATTTCTGGTCATCTTCCACCCGCTCTTTAATATGCTGGTAACACTTCTTTGGATCTCTCAGCTCCTCATTTTCAATGCCATCCAAAGCAATCTCAATGATATGGTCATTATCTACACCACTCTCCAATAAATATTTCTTAAACAATACAAATAACAGGAATGATTTCCCACATCTCCTGATTCCCGTGATAATCTTTATCATCCCATTATCTTTTCTTATCTTTAACTGTTCAAGGTATGCATCTCTTTTAATCTCCATGAGTTCAACTCCTTGTTTTTGTAAATTTACACACTTTTTGGTAATTAAATTATATCATCTAGGATTTATTTAATCAATATACATTACTATTTTATGTGTATTTTAACATTTCTATGCAGTTGATAACCAATTAACTATCTTTTCATAGAAAAGCAGGTAGTCTTTGATACAATGTCAAGTGATGAATTCAAAAAGGAAAAAATTGGACTTGGAATGGCGATTGTAAAAGGTCTGATTGCTGTTTAAACTTGCTCCCGCACCAGATATAGTAAAGAAAAGTGTCTGGCAGCGGGAATGAATGCTCACCTTGCAAAGCCTGTAAAAATCGAAAATGTAAAGAAAATTTTGTGCGATTATTCGGTATAGCGATTAGGATTTCTCGAATCCGTAAACCCATTTTCCACGTAAGAACAGATACAGAAAAATCACGGAGCTGATACCCCAAGTCAATGGGTATGCCCAGAAAATCACTCGTATATCCGGGAGAATACGAACTGCCACAGTAATGTAGCTTACGCGAAACAAACACCAGTCACAGAGCATAACGATCATCGGAACGGATGCGTTACCTGATCCACGAAGTATTGCTGCGATGCAATGAGAAAACGCCAGCAGACAATAAAATAACGCAATTGTTCTGGACTGCATGACTCCATAATGTACAACATCAGGATCTCTGTTAAACGCTGTGATCAGTACCGGTGCTGCCACATATATGATAATACCGATCAACTCTGCAATAGTAATCGAGCAGAGAACTCCAAATCTTGCTCCCTTTTTCGCCCGGTCATACTGTTTTGCACCCAGATTCTGACTGACAAAGGTTGTCAGAGCCATTGTAAAACAGGTCACCGGCAAAAAGGCGAATCCCTCTATCTTGGAGTAGGAACCACATCCTGCCATCGCCATTTTTCCAAATGCATTTATATTTGACTGTACAAAGACGTTCGCGATCGCGATCACTGAATTCTGAAAACCGGATGGTACACCATTCTGGATGATCTGCTTCAGCATAGAACTGTCAAAACGAATCTCTCGCAATTCCAGACGATATTCTTCTTCCACACGCAGCAGATGAACCATACAGAGCAGTGCACTGACAAACTGTGAAATTGCGGTTGCAAGTGCTGCTGATCCGACTCCCATGCCAAGACCTGCGATAAAGAAAATATCCAGAACGACATTGACACAGGAAGAAATAATCAGATATATCAGAGGATGGCGTCCATCACCGACCGACTGCAGAACTCCAACAAAGATATTGTACATGACAACACCCATAGACCCTGCAAAATATGTACGGAAATACACAATAGATTCCGGGAGCACGTCCGCAGGAGTTCCCATCAATACCAGGATCTTTGGTGCCAGAAACATTCCCAAAACTGTCAGCACAGCACCGGCCACAAGTCCAAATGCAACCGTTGTATGGATTGCCTTTTTCAGGCAGTCTCTTTTTTTGGCTCCGTAATATCGTGCAATAACAACACCTGCACCCATGGCAATGCCGTTAATAAAACCTACCATCAGAAAAATCAGATTTCCAGATGAACTGACTGCCGCCAGTGCATTACTTCCTAGAAAATTTCCTACGATCAGGGAATCAGCAGTATTATACAATTGCTGGAACAGATTTCCCAGAAACAATGGAATTGCAAAAAAAATGATCTTTTGGGAGATACTTCCCTCTGTCATTCTCAGACTCTTTTTCATAGTTAAAATTACTCTTCCCTTTCCTGTGTTCTTTGAATCAATAGAGATGAAGGACTGCTCTTCGTGACAGTTTCCTCTCTACCTTATTATTTGTACCATACCATGCATATGTTGCTGATGTCAATGTAAAGACTGCTTGTAGAGCGGGAATTCCCATGCACATCTGTGGTACAGGCAGAAAGTGAAGCTATCAGCGAAAATGTAAAGTGGGCGATTCGCAAAGCTTTCCAGAAAGGAATCGGAAATACAAAACGCAGAACTTTTGGCTATCATTGGGTGGAGGGAACGATGACTGTGATCCAGAAAGAAAGTGATGAACACGGGGGAGCTGCCACAGTACTTTGTGAAGGACACCCATGAGGTAATCATCGACATGGATACTTTTGAACGGGCGCAGGAGCAATTTGCCCGAAACAGGGAAATGGGACGGTTTCCTTATAATCACACAGGTAAGAAATATCCATTTACGATGAAGGTGATCTGTGGCCGCTGTAAAAGGCATTACACCAGACAGCTTTGGAATACCAGTGAGATCAGCAAAAAGCGTCCGATTTGGGTCTGTACAGGAAAGAAAGCTGAAAAGTACAGACGGTGTGATTCGAAGAATATCTCAGAAGCCAGTGCGGCGGTGCTTGGCATCCCGGAATTTGATGAGAATATCTTCTCTGATAAAGTGGAAGCCATCACGGTGCAGGGGACGCACGAACTGCTTTTCTGCCTGAAGGATGGCACAGAGGTTACTCGGCACTGGATTCGGTCCCGCCCTCTGAATTGATGTACCAAAGGTGATGAGGAATGGATTTTGACCAAGTTGCTGTGAACGGAATGAACAGTAATGATTTCATCAAAATATTATTGACGTGTGTAGAACTTCGTGGTATTTTGTTTTTGATATTTTAAGGCAAACCTATTGAAAGGCAGGGACGCAAAGCCGGAAGGGACTAAAGTCAGAAAACCTGACCATGTCAGCCGGTTGCCGCTGTTTCCATATGTAGAAAAGATGTGAGATCGGATGAGATTGTGAAAAATACATATGGATGTGTGATATGAAAGAGAAGCAGCAGGGACACCGGCGGGACTTTGGGCAGGTGTCCTTTTTGTGTGCCAGAATGGAGTGAGGATTTTTTTTAAATGGGAAATTATGAAGACAAAATATATTCTTTAAATGATACTGCGCCGGGACA
>ENA-OPBL01000786-OPBL01000786.1-human-gut-metagenome-genome-assembly--contig:-NODE-786-length-31227-cov-4.813968_pt1 | contig 31227 bp, 30 predicted proteins | sample MGYA00241073_ERZ501461 | MGnify/ENA primary metagenome ERZ501461 (study PRJEB25962, sample SAMEA2042630) | human gut metagenome | biome: human gut; feature: human-associated habitat; material: faeces... | reverse complement strand
CCCAGGCAGACAAACAATATCTTGTATTTCTTATTGTTATTCAATGAGTTATATTCTTTCATTTATGTTTGGTTTACATTGTAGTTTACAATATATTGTTGGCATACAAGGCTTTGTTTCCTTTGCTCATTGCAAAAGTAATAAATAAAAACGGCAATAATGTAGGTATCCACGCTTTCGCACATAAAATGTTCTAATTGAACTATAATGAAGCACACCGATAGTTACGCCTCTCAAAATTTTCTATAGAAATTTTAGATATGCAAAGGATGAAGTTTAAGTTGATTGTCCGTATCTAAGTAGAAATCATAATTCCCATTTCCTATCTTTTTGAGCGTGGTAGTTGCATCTTCATCACCTTCCTCGGCCAATCCTTTCAGTTGCGATACATAATCGGTAATGAGTTCTTTAAGCAACATATTTTTCTTCATAAGGTTTTCCATACACTCCTTGCCGTAGTAGTCAACGGAAATGTTGGGGTGCAACCCATATTTCCTATATACGTCCGTCATTACTTCTTTAACTATTTCTTCCGTACACTTTTCGTTTTGCTTCACATCCAACACGACAATGGCATCATGGATCGAAATAACCTTGAATTTCTTGGCATACAACCCGACTAAGATTTTACCGAATAATTCACTCTCAATCTTCATCATATCATTTGCGAGCTTTGTACGGTTTTCTCTCTTAGAATCAAGCACAACTTTATAGACATTAGGAAAATCCTTTGCAAATATCTTGGCGTATTCCTTGCCTCTTGCTGTCAGTTTCTTACTATAAAAGACCTCTCTAAACATTAAGACCTTTATATCAGAGCGATGCAAATTCTTCTCATCCACCATTTCTTTTGGTATGGTAACATCCCAAAACAAGCCCATCGAAGTCAGATACATATAGTATAACACATCTGTTGGTATATATTTTATACTTTCTCTCTCTATATTGTTTGTTATCAATGTTTTGCGTAGAAATAGCCTAACATTATGAGATTCTATATTGGACGTATATATTTTCTCGTATATAGGGTAAATCCTATCCATCAAAGAGGTGGAAATATTGTAGTATGACATTAGGATTGAGTTAAACAACAGAGGATGAGAGTTATGTACGTCTAACGTATATTTGATATTTGTAAAAGGCTTAAGTAATCTTGGTGTAGACGTAGCTATGGAGTATATTCTCTTATTATCATCTATGGAAGTTATACGAAAATCACCATCCAAATATCTATCTATCACCCTAACATAGTATTCGTTGGATTTATCTGTTGGAAATATGTGTGAAGTCACAAATGAAACAGCTTCATCTACATATTGAAGTTTAAGATATTTGAGGCTGTCATTATAGCGAGAATATAAGTAATCATTTTCAAGTCTTTGCTTGTTATCCTGTTCTTCTTTGGTTTGATATGGTAATAGGCATTTGTTTAGTTTTTCATCATAATCTGACAGGTAAGTAGATGGGTGCAAAGTATATGTAAATCTTACGCTTGGCGCAAAATAATAACCGTATGTCTTTTCGTCCAAAGAATAATAACCATCAGAATGCAATATACCCATCTTAAAGAGATTATCTAACATCTTTCTGTAATCCTTGCCAAAGACATTTTGCAGTATAGTAGAATGTAAATATGCTGTACCATTATCATTGTTAAGGACACGTTTAATAATAGTATGGATTAGAAACTCATACTTTTTTGCCAATAGTTTTTCACGCTTTACGATGAGTTTCCTTTCCTCTTTTACCTCATCACATTCAGACATTGGAGCATTAGGCAACTGTATCTTCGGCATAATTACAGGAGCGGATTTACTATACAGTCCGTATGTATTTTCTGCCTTGACATAGTTACTGACTATATCATATATGGAATAATCCTTTAAGCCCCATATTTTTTTTGTGTAGAGAGATTTTTTCATTTCAGCGTGATATTTATAAGTAAATATAAGGATAGTTCAATAAAGTTCAATAGATATGGCAAAAAGATTTAGCAGGAAAGTGTCTGACGCTACAAGATTCAAGATGAAATTAGCAAAGCAAGGCCGCAAAAATCCCATGTTCGGCAAGAAACACAAAGACGAAACTAAAGAAAAGATTAGCAGGGCGTTGACTGAATATTGGCACAAAATTTTACCCTTAAATTGATATTTTAAGGTGTAAGTGCCGATATTCCCAACCTCCAAACAAATAAGTCTCATATAATCAATTGGTTATGCAAAACAAATGTGACTTTTCAATACTTCAAGACATACACATAATTAACCGTTGCTCGTTCATCAATCATTTATTTTTTGAAAACGAAAAAATATGAGTGGAATTTGCGTGCATGACGTTGCTCACCTATTTTTGCGGATAAAATCTTGTGCTTTGACACAAGAATAAATGTATCTTCCAATATAAAGCCTGTTGCAGCAGCTTTATCTTGCACAAAGTTACTAACCCAATATTGCTTTGTCCCATAAACAAAGTCCATCGTTTTCATTATGAGATAACCTCCTTTTTGCAACTTGCAGTATGCCAAATTCAGCATCTCAACATTGGTTTTGTATAACTCATCCACAGAATAAAAGCAATTAAATCTCCTTGCGATCATTGACGTTTGCGCATCTTTCTCACTGTTTTTTACGGTAAATGGCAAATCTATGATAATTGAATGTAATGCACCATTTTCAATGGCATAAGCCTGTTCCAAAGGCAAAACATCTTCAAATTGTGGATATTTATCATATTTCATTGTAGGTTGAGGGATATTGCGATAAAACACACCTATACTATAAGTCATATCACAATCAAAGCAACTTCTACCTACATACAGTCGCAAAATATTAAATAAGATTTCATCTTGGCTGTCCGACACAGATTTTATAATAACGTTCCATTTAGACGTATCAAATGTTGATATTTTGATTTTATCATTAGTTGATACGCTGACATCTTGAAATAGGTATTTTCTAATGGTATTAACCGAATAGCCTAATTGTGCCGATAATTGCCGTAATGAAATATTGGGGCTTGTCTTAACGACTTCATCAATCCTTCTCTTTATAATAATGGCATTATCCAATTTCCTATCTATGCCATTTGTCCGAATGTATGAGCGTATAGCAGCAACGGTAACATTATTGTTTACTGCATTTTCCTGTACTGACAAAATGGGATTATAATTTATCTTGCTTTTATACGGCATAGTATCACATTTTCTTTTCTTTGGTTATCAAGAAACCTTGCCTTATGGTACATTTATCAGTTGTTATTGTACCTAATTTGGCTAAGTTGTTCTTTGTTTTATAATAACTTACGCCTAAATCACTCTCCGAAAAATCATCAAATAACCTTGATATGCTACCGTAATACAAATGCCTGCCTCCAATTTCAAGATGCACGACTTTTCTTTCCTGTTTCTTTTTATCTTCCATAAAATCAGTGATATTTGGGAACAAAGATAAACTTTTTCGTTCAAATATTGCATATTTGCCCATACTTTAGTTTTCTTTAGCAGCTAATATTTTGCTATTATTTAATATATGCCTATCTTTGCGGTAGAAAAAGTAATCAAAACATTCACAATTAAACAGATACAGTTATGATACAAGCAATCGTAATTAAAGGCGCAACATCAGTAAGGGCAACCGTCATTGCAAACCGTACCAAATCGGAAGAAATGGGAGTAATGAAAGCTCTGATGATAGACAATTTGAAAACAAAACTTCAAAACGGCATTGCCCACTTCACTTTCATAAAGAAAAATGGAGAACTAAGAGAATGTTGGGGAACAACACAGCCCAACCTTGCAAAGGCCAAGACAAACGGCAACGGTGAAAGTCGTGAGAACTATTGCACAACTGCCTTTTATGATGTGGAGAAAGGAGCTTGGAGAAGTTTTCGGTGGGAATCTTTGGTTGAAGTATTTTAATTCAAGCATTAAGGATGTCAGCAAATGGCATCCTTTTTATTTTGTTGGCTGTCAAGCAATAAAACGTTATACTTTAGCATACTTTAGATTGAATAATTTGGCTATTATTTAATATATGCCTATCTTTGTAGTGTAAATAAAAAACGAAAGTAACAATAAAAACTTAAAGATATGGCAACGTTAGAACTTATAAATAAGGCATTAGCAACGATGAACAATCACGATTGGTATTGGTGTTTCGCTGACTATACGCATCCTGCGATTGACAATGCACGTGGAAATATGCGCTACTTTGTAGAGTTGGTAGCTACCATTACCGATGCAAACATAAGGAAGGCTTTGCGTGATTTGTGGGTTGCAACGTATGAGAACGTACATGCTAACCTTTGGAGCAAGAATGAAGAATCCAACAAAGTGTATGAGGCAAAGAAAGCAGAATTGATGGCAATAATCCTGCCATCAGAAAACGGTCAAAAGATAGCAGCATAAAACATTCACTTTCTCCACAGATTTGAATATGAACTAAAAATCAAGAAATTACAGATATAGTAAGGTAAAAGTCATTCAAAAACAAGTCAAATCATGTAAAAGTGAACTTTATGAAACAAATAAACCATAGATACCAAACATCAGATTATATGGAGTGGGATGTAATGTTAAGCCTTATCCGTAAATTATACAGGGATGGCAATTATCGTATGTCACTCCTTATCGGTTGTGGGTGTTTCTTCGGGTTGCGTATCAGCGACATTCTAACCTTAACTTGGTCTATGTTACTTGATGATGACAAATTCACCCTCAACGAGAAAAAGACGAACAAGCGCAGAACTGTAAAAATAAATTCGGATTTTCAACAACATATAAAACGCTGTCATGACGCTCTACGCATTAAAAATGATGATGAAAAGTGCTTTCTTAGTCAAAAGAAGGTGGTATATAGTACGCAAAGGATAAATGTATTATTCAAAGATATAAAAAAGCGATATAACTTAAAAATCGAGCATTTTTCAACTCATAGTATGCGCAAAACATTTGGTAGAAAAGTGTATGAAAGCAGCGGTGAGAATGCTAATATGGCTCTAATAAAACTTTCAGAGATATTCAATCATAGTAATATCTCTATCACAAAAATTTATCTCGGAATCAGAGAAAAAGAGTTGCTTGAAACATACGACCTATTAGACTTTTAGAGTTAATTTGTTGGATTATTGAGCGTTCTTCCAAAGAAAATGCGTATCTTTGTTGCGCACATTAGCAAATAGTGTGCAGACATATTGAAAGAAAGCGCATTTTCGCTTTATTCCGTAAGCGTGAACTTCGACAACTCACAAAGTAAGAACGGAATAATGTGGGAAGGACGCTCTCTTGGTGTGTATTCGTATATCAACACGAAATACATCCAAGTGGGGTTGTCTGTTCTCCTTATTCTTCTTACAGGGAGTCGAAGCCCTACGCTTAGGATAAGGGTCAAGAATGGTGGCCTCACTTTTCTTCTTATGCCTCAAAAACCAAATAATAAAAAGTGCATCGCAAGGCCATAGGTGCAGTGGTAATTTATTGCAAATATGGCAGAAAGAAGATGTGAGGAATGTGGCTCAATCATTCCAAACGGCGCAACAGCTTGTCCTAATTGTGGATGTCCCATTGAGCAACAAGCAGAAACAACGGCACAAAATATGGCGCAGCCACAACAAGATGATTCCTATAAAACGGTTTCGGAACTATTTTGGTCGTGCGAATTTTATAAAGTCTTTCGTGGTAGCAAATTTGACTTGGCGCAACGCATCTATGAAGTTGGTGCATTGTGGTGGGAAACTATTACCGTGTGGTGGAAATGCTTTACTAAGAAATTCGCAACATTCAGTGGCCGCGCAACAAGAAGAGAATTCTTTTCCTTTGTCAGCTTTGGCATAGGCAATCCATTCTTTATACTTTCTCTTTATCTTATAATTGGATTCATCCCTTTCTTGGCTGTTTCCGTGCGTAGGTTGCATGATATAAACAGAAGTGGGTGGTGGGTTTTGCTTCCTATTGTAGAAATTTTCTTTCTCTTCAAAAAATCTGATGAAGGAACAAATGATTATGGCGAACCGTCTAACTTCATTTAAAGAGGATTTATTATGGCATTGATAAAATGTAAAGGTTGTGGGCAAATGGTTTCTACCAAAGCCGAGAAATGCCCCAAATGTGGTTACTCTGTGCGCTTGTCGATGGAGCAACAGGAAGAAACAAAACAATCGGTAGAGGCTCACACTACAACATTGAATACTTCCAAAGAGGAAGTTGCAAACGACAATCCTCAACCTCAACAAAGAGGAAGTAAGAAAGGTATTATAATTGCTATTGTTGTAGTTGTGATTATCGGATGTGGAGTATTGTTTGCTTTGCTAAACAGTAATAACGGCTCAAACGGCCAACAACAAGACACAACAGCTATTGCCGACACTGAAGCAATCAAACAAGACGAATTGCCTTCAGATTCGGTAGCAGTTGAGCCAAACCGCACGCAAGATGAATCTTTCTATACCATTACAAAAAATGGGGTGGCAAACATCTCGCTTGGTAAAAGTATGAAAGAATATAACACTACCGATAAAAGCGAAGATGAAATTAAAAAATTATATTGTAATACTTCATTTGTAGAAGTACAGGAAAGAACATCAGAAGGATTTGATTACAATGTCTTGTATATGAATCTATATAAAGACAACGAAAAAATCTTTTCATTGTATGGTGGCACTTCTGAAGAAAAGCCTAATGTATTGAATGCAACGGTACATTCTATCTTTGTTTATTCTCCAAAATTCAAATTGCCGAATGGAATTCATGTTGGTATGACAGCAGAGAAACTTATAAATAACTATGGAGCGACTTTGCAACTGAATGAGAACGAAGGAGGCGAAAGCATAGCGTTTATCACGTTTGACATTCCTAATCTTTCAGACTTTGTTTTTGTCGCAGACAAAGAGGATTTGTTAAAGGTAAAAGGAGAATACTTTTTAGATGGTTGGAATCCCCAAACGGGTAGCTTCAACGAAAATTTCCGTAATGACATAGAAAGAGAAGCAAAGAAGTATTGCAAACTTGGAATAATTGTCGTTGGCAATGAATTCGACACATTTTAATAACTAAAAAAATAAGTCAGAATGAAAAAGTATCTTTATCAATTTATGGTGGCTTTATTTGCCATTTCGTCTTTCACCCTCGTTGCTTGCAGTGACGATGATGACGACCCAACAAACAACAATGGTGGCAATACCATTGAAATTAACGGTGTGAGCTACAATCTATCCGCTTTCAGCTTTATGGGTGATTGGAACGAAACACTAAGGAAAGGCGATTTCACTGTTGCAGTTGACAATGAGAGCAACGGAGTTATAAATGTGGATTACTACACATTCTCCTACCACAATGCAACGTGTCCTCAAGTTGGCAATGATTTCGCCGAAATGGATTTAGCCCTTACGCCTTTAATTGAAGAGGAAGAAGGCTCAATCATAGATTTAGAGGATTCTTTTAAGTATGTGTCAGGAACAGCAGTAATAACCAACACAAATCCAAGTGAGAGCGAGATTACTGTCAATTTCGACAATCTAACGATGAGCAATGGCAGTAGCTCTTACACATTCAAAGGAACTGCAACATTGATGTTCGAGTATTAAGCACAGAAAAACATCATTTATAAGCATCAACAGTCTTACGATTGTTGGTGCTTTTTGTTTAATACCATATTCAAAAAGTGAACTATATTTCACTTTCTTCATCGGCAACACAATATTCAAAAACAATCAGAAGTGAATATCTAAAATCTACATAACTAATTGATATGCAGTAAAATACATATTATTCATAGATAATGAGCCTCAAAAAACATTCATTTTCCATTAAAATGTAAGGTTTTTGAGCATTTTTCTCTTTTAATTTAGTGTTCATCAATATATCGCCAAATCCCTTCAAGCATTTTCAATTTATCAAAGTCTCCTTTTTCTTCCAATTCCTTTCTTGCCTTATTTCGTCGTTCTTGTTTTTGTTTCTCTGCAATCTTTAAGAAATCCTCTTGGCCCGTGATTAGTGCCTTCTCGTTTGCCTTGTAGATGTTTTCTATGTCAAACTCTTTCAAGTAAGTTTCTATTTCGGATGGATTGCGTCCCATATTTTGAGCGATTAGACCCATCGGCACATTTGCATGATAAAGAGCCGAAGCGTAACTATGTCTTGCAGAATAAAAAGTTATTCCCTCTGCAAATCCTAAGCGTTTGGCAATGCGTTTTAGATTGACGTTTACCAAATAATTCATATAGGTCATACGACCAAATTTCTTTTCTTCCGTATCATCGTCTTTATCGAAAATCGGAAACAAATAATCTTCTAATTCGTCCTCATCCAAATCATCGCCATCATCAATATAACTTCCAAACGGATTTAAGTACGGTATAAGATAACGAGCATCTACAATAACTCTTGTTGGATGTGTCGTTTTATGCCTCGTTATATTTATTTCATAGCATAACAATTTTCTTAAATGAGACATGGCATAATCGTAGTCATGTTCTGCCGAATCTTTCACAAACTTATCTCTGTCTGTTACTTGAATTAAATGTATATCTTTCTTTTTCAAATTGGCAAGATCAATAAGTGCCATTCCTTGAAAATGATAACTGCAAAGGAATAAAGCGAGAGAAAATTGTTCGGCATTGATAGGGGTTAATTTATTTGTCCCTCTTAATTTAAACTTTTGATTAACCCAATATTGCTTTTCTTCAAGCTCACCGTACACATCATTATTTTCTATCCCCAATTTACCGTATCTTTCAAGATAGTACACCATCAAAGAAGTTATCTCCTGCAATGTCAACGCTCGTTTCCTTGTTTGACAATTCAGCTTCTTACTAAACTGAAAAGTCGTAAACGGAGTTTCTTTAATATACTCCTTAGTTATGGCATAGTTGAAGATAGCTTGGAAACAATCATAGAACTTTCGGATGGAATTATCAGCATAGTGGCAACGCAGATATTCTTCAAACGACCGAAGCCAATTTGTTGTCACCTCAAACAACTCTAAATCCTTGCCGTTGGTGTATTTCTTTATTCTGTTAAGTAAAGTCCGATATCCTGTGGCTGTATTATATTTGCCTTTTTCTACTTTGAAAAACTCAATTCGTTCTTCAAACAAAGAAAATAAAGTTAGCCTTGTAGGTGCTGTTTTCTGTAAATCTGAAACTATCGTTGAGGCAGAGTAATCCGCTTTGCCTTCCAAAGACAAAACATAGTTCTGTGCGTCGGCCAATTCTTTGGTGATAATAGTATTAAGGCTGTTTGCACGTTTGCCTTTTACACGCTGTTTGTCATCGCTCCACTCTTGAGGCTTGCAAGATATGCCCATACTTTTATACTTGCGTTTGCCATTGTAGCATACGCGCAGCATAATAGGATGCTCACCATTGGCAAGCGTCTTGGAAGTATAAAGTATCGCTGAAATCGTGGGCAGATTACGTTTCATATCCTTGTATTTTAGTTTACCTTGTGGTTTACATTTTATAGCGTAAAACCCGCATTTGGTTTACATTGCAAAGATATAAAATAAATCTGAACTTCCTTTATTTCAGCGATATATAAATTATTTATATTTTTCTATTTATTCCTTCCAAATACAAATAACTCATCTTGCCTTAAAGTACGGACAACGTCTGGTGCAACACGTTCTCCTTCTGTAAAATAGTTCTCATTCATATCTCCAAGCATTTGTTCACGATCTTCCTCACAGGCATCGGCAAAGAATTTACTTTGACGAAGATATGACATTTTCTTCGAATATGCTCTTTGGCTACGACGTTCGCATTCAAACATTGCTCTCATTCCATCATCATCTTGTGTAAATTCCATGCAGCTACGAATGCCGAGGGACTGTGATGTGTGTTCTACGTCAATGTTTGCACCAATAAATGTAAATAACCAGCCTTTTTTCTTTAGGCTTTCTATGAGTTCAACAATTGAAGAATGGTTCCATTTCTTTGATGCATTTTCGTAACCATCTGTGATAATGGTAACTTTGCCTATGGAGTTCGAATCCGTTGCAATTTTCTTCAGTTGGCTGACAGTGAATCCTATAGCATCATACAGAGGAGTGCAGGCGTTCGGACTGTAGTCTTTTGATGTTAAATCTCTTGCCTCCTCGATTGGTACATTCTGAAAGATATAGCGAGAATTTGTTGTATCGAAGCAATAGATTGAAACAAATTGTCGTTGTTTTTTATCTTCACATGCAGTTGTACGAATGCCATTGAGTGTTTCGTTGCATCCAGAAATTGTTTGCCCGGTAACACCTGACATTGATCCGCTTTCATCAAGAATAATCAGATTATAAACTAATGCGGTCTGGTTGTCCTGAGAGTCTTTCTCGGAGTCCATTTCTTTTTCTTCCGAGATCTTGGTAGAGATTGTCTCTTGGACAGTTTCGTTCACAGGTGCCTGATGTGTGTCTGTACCCCCGAATACGGTTTTAAAAAGAACTTTGATATTCATATTTCATTTTTTATATAATTTTCGTGCACTGAAGTGGATCACTCTTCTTCTCCATCTTTCCCAAATTCATCAGCTTCCGGAATTGGTTGACTTTCTGTTTTTATATTTCGAAGCTCTCGCACAAACCAACTCCTTACATGTGAAATCATATAAAGCGCGAATTTGAGGCTATTGCGCAAGTCATCATTGTTCAAGTACCAAAATTCAAACGATGAACTTACGACATCCATATCTTCCGAAAGAAATGTTTTAATTTGTCGTAGCTCTCTATTTGCTTTATTGCATACAACAAGTACATCAGCCACGTCTTCGTCACTCACCCTATAAAAGGCAGGAAAAGCCACATTGACATATTTGTCAAAAGCATTCTCGTCATCTGTTTCTTCCTTATCCTCAAGACGTATGATTATATGCTTCATTTCGTATATCACTTGAATTGCATCATCGACAATTTCTGGCGAGAGGTCAAAATCCCTTAGTATTTGACAAACGTTTTCAATCATTCTCATTTTCGTTCTCCTCTTTAATGTTCAAGAAATAGCCTACAGATGCATATGCATTCGCAAGACCTGTTATCATAGCTTCAATAAGATTTTCGCTTATTATTTCATTCGTATAAAGCTGTCGCTCGTATGACAACCAAAGCGATTCTCCATGAGGCATAAAAGCCTTAACATATTTCAGCTGACTGTTCATTTTTTCAACGAGACGAAGAACAGTTAATTCATTATCTTTATCAGCATCCAGTATTCCAGGAACTAATATGGAAAGATAATTCTCATCATCGGTAAACATGATTAGCATATGAATCCCTTCGTAGTCAAAACGGAGATCATTGTCTGTTTCTTCAAACTTAAATCCAAGTTTATGTAAGATACATGAAACCTGTTTGCGCATGGATTTCTCTTGATTGTTTTCTTCCATTGTTGTTATCGAATTTGCTTCTATTGAATTACTTTCTGAATCTGCAGTTTGTACCTGCATTGGTGTATTGGAGCTTTCTTCATTTCCTTCGTTTGACTTTTCTTTTTTACGATATAGAATCCCTAGTACAACCAACACGACAACAATTGTTGTTACTATTGTCATATTTATGTTTTATTTAAACCCTATGGTATATTTGTTACTCTTACTGTCTTTTGGTGCAAACTCCTGACAAGTACGTTCCATTGTTCGAATATCTTTCTCGGTTACAGAAGGAGAAACGTGCGATATGACACCTTCAATATCCTTTTGGTAAATCAGTTCATCTGTAGCACTATTTATAGAGGAATTGAATTTCTGTCGGGCGGCAACCTTTACAATATAGTTAATGTCACTGCAATTATATCCTTCCGTTATTTGAGCCAAAGTGTCATAGTCAATATCATCTGATATGGGTCTTGACTCAAGTTCAATCCGGAATAGACTTTTACGCATCTCGACGTCAGGCATTGGAACATAGATTTTTTCATCAATACGACCAGTCCGCAGAATACTCTTATCGATATTCTCAGGGTGATTAGTAGCGGCTATAACATAGATCCCTCTCTTTGATGTCTCATTTAACATTGTTAGAAATTCATCTACCTCGTCTGTTTGGTGTTGTCTATTGGGGTCATTTGTCCGTTGCGGTGCCATACAGTCAAATTCATCCAGGAACAACAATGTCGGAGCCTTTGATTCTGCTTTTTTGAAGAGTTCTCCAATTTTTTTCTGAGTTCCATGAATGTAAATTGAAGACAAATCGTCAGGGCTAACTTTCATAAAGTTTATGCCTACTTCTTCCGCAACACGTTCAGCAAAAAAAGTTTTTCCGCATCCTGCGGGTCCGTAAAGCAGAATGTTGGGAACTGATATTCCGTAGTGTGCAGCTTTAGTGGGATTTTTCAAGACATTAATGAAACCCTCAATGACCAATTTTTTCAAGTTGTCCATCCCTGCCACTTTCGAAAAGCCTTGTTTCCCTGCATTAAGATCTACAGGAATTTCTTTTCCAAGAGGTTTGGCTTCCTCTTTTTTCTCTGGCTCCTTAGCAAGGAGAGAAGCTCGCATTCCATTTGAGCTTTTAATTCTTCTAAGCCATTCTGTTTCTTTACTCATTCTAAATGTTGTGTGAGATGTTTAACATAGTGGAAGAACACATCGTATCGTACATTATAGGCATGGAAGATGTTTTCAGAACATACATAAGTCTCCCTTAATAACTTTTCCGTTACTAATTTTTATGCGGTAATAGGCAGGAGCGTTACTTCCCTGTTGAAGCGAAAGCATCAAGCCTCCATTGTACCCATCATGTACAACCTTAACTGTAGGAGCAGAACAGGTATTCTGTATTGTCTTAAACTTTGCTCGAATATATTCTGTATATCCTTTGTAGTCAAGGCTTTCTAGTACCCATTGACTATCGTATACAAATGTCTCGTCCAGATTTTCAATGATAAGTTCTGGATTTAGGGTTTCCCAAGCCTTTGCGAAATCCATTATAATTTGAGTATTGTCTATTTCTTTCATGCGACTTTGCTGTTTTTAAATCGTTTCTATGTGTTATTCTGACGCAAAGGTAACGGTTTTATTTGAATCTTCAAACTTTCATGTGTATTATTTACGCAGAGGGTTAATTTTTTAACATTTGTTTGCTATATAACACAAGTAAATAACATTTTTCAAGTTTATGAGCATTTTATAATTGTGTGTATTAAAACAATTAGATGCGTAAGTCTTTTGGCAGATATAAGAGACTTCTGTTAGGAAAGTACTGCTCAAAGATATTGAAAGGTTTATTACCTAACGATCCCTTCTGAAATCATTCTTTTTCTCGCCATTCCACAATGCGCCATGTACGGCAAAGAACACACGGAAGACAATGAGGATAATGATGATGTCACCTAAATCGTTCATAACAATAAATTTTAATAGATGGGCAGTAGCGATGAACTACCGCCCATGATTGGTTAACACTCGAATCTAATCATCATAGAGATTAGATAGAAACTTCTGGAGCTCAGCATCCTTGATAGCAGACAGCACGCAAGGCTCAAACTCCTTATCCTGCTCGACCTGCAAGATACCAAGACCATACTTTGACGCATCAATAGAGATTGAAGCCATCTCATTAGCAGACACATAGCCATACTCTGTTGCCACAAGTCCAAGCACTACACCATAGAAGATGAATTCCTCGCCGTGCTTCTGACCTTCAAGGAAGTACCAGCGAATGTTGCCGATGTGAAATACTGTGATGCACTGGGCATCCTTCTTCATTCCATCCTGAGAGTACAGTTCGTGACCCTCAAATTCTGCCAGGCCTTCTGGAGTCAACAGGCGATTCTGATTTGTCGTTGCCATTCTTGTGAAAATTTTCATTTCCCTTTTATTTAGCCATTTGGCTTGTGCTTGGGAATATTTTTCTGCTTTCCGAAGTGTGGACAGGGCAATTAGAGCAAGTCTATCGTGAAGAATACTCTTTTTTGTAGAAAAAGGAAGATTGTTCACAAGGCACGACTTGCAAACTTGTTGAAGGACGCTATAACTTCGCAGAAAAATATTCCCGAAATCCTACGGACGACATGGAGGAACATTATAACTCAGAAAAGAAACCATAGTATCGCCAGAAAGGAAATGGGTTAAAACTGTATCGGGTGGGCTAATTCCAAATCATCTTGCTGTCAGTGGTGACAAAAGTGAAGTGTCATCAATACAAAGAGCCCACTTCAGAAAGAATGGAGTGTTTAGTTCCATCCTTACGGAAGTGGGCATGGATTGAAGACTTTTCACGTCACCACCTTTTGAGGAGTGTCTTCTGTTCATAGTCGTTAGACCTTGAATGGAAGACTCTCAGCAAACTGCAACATGGTTTGGGATTGGTGTGGGGCGAAGCATTATATTACTAAAAAATGTTAAGTGCGTAATATTTACACATAGAAGATTTGGTAGAAAAAGAAAAACTCCATACCTTTGCAGCGTAATTATTACACAAAGATGTTGGCCACATCATTAGTAAGTAACATTATTAAGAAAATTAAGAACTGCAAAAAGTACCAAATCAATCCAACTAACAGTCATTCGGGCTGACAGTTTTCACAGACCTCTGTGTAGTTAATTAAATTAAACGTAAAAAATATGTTTGAAGAAGATATTTTCGGCGAAGACACCGTCACATTAGTTCTAAGATATAACGACTACGTTACTCAGAACTTTGACAAGAAGTCCAAGATTGTCACTTTCGACAGACTGAAAGAAATCTTGGCTAGCAAAGAATTTCCTTGCTATTTCTCCAAAAAGGATGACAGACGTCACATTATAACCATTCCCGTTTCTGATGAGGGTTGTAATGGTAAGGTTGATTTCTATGTAGAATGGCACGCAACCAACAGTTACGAGATAAAGGTAAACAAGGAATGCAAGTCACGTTTCTCGGCAGAGACACCAAACATTGACCCAAAGTATTCAATTGAACAGCGCTGTAAGGTACTGTTCTTGGAGATGCAGGAACAGTTCAATGATTTCACTGCCATCGGTGAACTCTTTAATTTAAAAGAACGTGTAACCAAGTTAGAGATTGCTCCTGCCACCATCATTGAGAACGAGCGTCAACTATGGACTAAGTATATTGAAGCTCAGCGTCTGATTGTTAACAAGTTACAAGAGCCCTTCCGCTGTAACGGCAAGTGCAGACTTACACCAATCGTAGGTGTAAGAGGTGATGTTACTCGATATAAGTTGTTTGTACCAGTAGAAGATGCTGGTGCATCTGCTCCTGATGCATTCACTAATCTCATGGAAGAGTACGAGGACGCTTTTGAGAGCGAGATCAAGATTGAGAAGGATGGCTCTGCCCGTTTGACAAGGGAGGAACTCAAACGCCTTGACGTAATGATCCAACGCAAATTCAATAATGAGATTGGTCGTCAGGAGAAAATCACATGCTCTGTAAAGATTGCTCCACGTGGAATACATGACAAACTTAAAGCAGACCTGGATTCCATGAGACTAAGAATCAACGTGGATTACGACAGAGAGGATAATCTTCTGTGTATCTCTTCTCGTGACACAAAAATCGTAAAGATTCCACGTGACATTCTTAACAAATATGGTATGAAGGCTACAGGAGTCTTCTGCAAGTATGCCAAGTACGATGAGTTTCACAAGTGCTTCATCGAGATTGAAAAACAGGCGGTAAGAACACCGAATTTGTACAATCTGGAGATGGCAGCTCAGAATATGTTGAATGCTGCTTTCGCAAGAAAAGCAGAGCTTGAGAAGGAAGACTATGAAAGCGTAAGGTTCAGCGTTGGACAGACATACTCTTTCGAAGCTGAGAATGTTGATTTTGACGATGACTTCTGGAACAGTATCAAGACCGACCTCTATGGGCTGGACATCTCAGCATCACCGAAAGACAATCTTTTGTTCTTTGATTTTACAAGTTTTGACACTCTTCAGGAAAGACTTGATCTTCTCGAAGAAAACGACCGTTTCAAACTTGTTAAAGCAGACATCAACACCATGTCATTCAAGGTTCACTTCTTTCAAGTGGAGAAGAAGAATAAACTAGACTCCTTTGAATACCGTAAGGATAAGCTTAAGAATGTCGAGTTCGTGACAAAAATTGCGATAAAGAACAAGTACGAGAATGTCTTTGTTGGCAATCTCAATGGACGAGAGTCCTCTGAACGCGAGCTTGTACTCACCATCCCTTGTCGCTGGAAGGAAGACCAGAAAAAGGCTAAGACTATTCTGAAGCTTTTTGAAGATGAGAATTTCAACCTTGAATATGTTCATGCAAATCTGAAGGGTGATGAGGTCAAACTGTCTTGGCTTGATGAAGCCGTTAAGAAACTTGACGAGAAGAGAAAAGATTCTACGGAACCTAACAAGAAGCCTGTAAACCCTCGTTTGCGTGACTTCATCTTTGATTCTTCGAAAGCAGAGCCAACGTTCAAGTTGGAGATTGATGACGAAGACATCCCTGAGCTAAGTGAATACAAAGAACTGGAGAGCCGACAGCTTTTGAGCCTAAACCCATCACAGAAGAACGCGGTTCTGAGAGCACTCTATGCCAATGACCTTTGTTTGTTGCAAGGTCCTCCTGGAACTGGTAAGACAACGGTCATCGCTGAACTTATCTGGCAGCACATACTCAAAGATTCCACAAAGAAACTGCTCCTCACCTCTGAGACTAACCTCGCTGTGGACAATGCGCTTGAGAAGCTGATGGGTTCAAGAAACATAAATGCTGCCCTTTCGCCATTTCTCAGCATTATCAAGCCGTTGCGCTTTGGTCGTTCCTCAAAGTTTGAGGAAGACGGCAAGAAGTACTCGGTAGAGCGTATTGAAAAGTGGCTCGACGAGGAGTATGAGGAGGATCTCGTTTATGAAAACGAGGTTTCCAGCCTGGACAGTGCTGTCGAGGAGGGTATGGAAGAGCAAGAGGATGGTGACGTAAACAACAATGCCGTTCAGCAATGGATGTCAATGATAGCTCAACGTGCCCATTCTTACGCAGAGCAGAACCCCAAGTATGCAGAATTGACAGGTGCATATCGTGCGTCTCTTTGCAATCCTGATGGTATAACAAAACGATACTTTAAGGAGAAGTATTTCAAGCACGCTAACGTTATCGGAAGTACATGTAGTAGTACAGGTAGCCCATCTTTTGCAGCAGACTATGCAAGAGTATATTCATCTGCCATCTATGACAGATACGTAGAGAAGGAAGGCTATAAGCAGACCATCTCGGACATCAAGGGGCTGATAGTTGCCGCTAATAATGAAGATAGTCGGTTCCAGGAAACAGCGTTATCCATCATCAAGAAGATCATGAAGGAAAATAACGTGAAGACGGAGGACGATCTGCGAGAACTTCTCGACAATCCTACTGACAACGTACGTCATTTCCTCTTCAACTATGACCTTAGGACTCTTCTTAGACCAAGAAGACCTAAGAAGTTCGAGACTATTCTGGAGCGACTGGGCTTCGAAAGTGAGGATGAGTTTAACCAGATGAAGAACATCTATTTTGACACAGTCATCATGGATGAAGCAAGTAAAGCTACTCCTCCGGATCTGGTGTTGCCTTTGTGTTTTGGCAGAAAGAGCATCGTAATCGGTGACCACCGTCAGTTGCCTCCAATGCTTAACGAACAGGATTTCAAGGAAGCACTCATGAGCCTCAATGATGACAAAGCAACTGCCTTGGCAAATGACATTGACCGACAGTTTGTTGATACCAGCCAGTTCGCTCGTTTGATCCTCAACCCTAACGTGTCGAAGTCGATAAAGTCGGTATTCACGGAACAATACCGAATGCATCCTCAGATCAACGATGTCATCAAGCAGTTCTACAAGAATGACGAAGGCGGTCTTTCTTGTGGTCTGGATATGGATAAGGTTGATGCTCCAAACTTTGCCGAGCCAGAGAGCAGATACCACGGATTCTACCATCCAGGCTTTATATCTCCTGATGTACATGTATTATGGGTCAAGGTTGACGAACCAGAGCAGCGCTCCGATTCCAGGGCTCTGTATAATGAGAAGGAAGTAGAAGCTGTGAAGAGAGTTCTTCAGTATCTCAAACATTCCGAGGGTTACGAGGAGTATATGAGATATTGGGATGAGAATATCGCAAGTGAAGAGCGTCGTAACCAGGAGAAGGAGATCGGTGTCATCAGTTTCTATGGACAGCAGGTTAAGTACCTCAGTGACGTTAAGACTTTTGCCCGGAATAATGGCATGAGAGTTAAGCTCAATACCGTCGATAAGTTCCAGGGTATGGAAAGAAATATTGTAATCGTTTCTACGGTGCGCAGTGATAAGTACAAAACGGCTCAGGGAATCGTTTCTAACGACAACCCGGGATTCGCAAAATCCCCAGAGCGTCTTAATGTCGCATTGTCACGTGCTCGAAGACTATTGATCGTGGTAGGAAATAACGAATTCTTTGACCATGTCAAGGATGAATACAGTGGCAATTTGCTTTACCACAACGTAATAGAGGAGATGCAGAAGCATCACGATATTATTGATTACAAAACCCTTACAAAATACACCCGATAATGAATAACATAAAAGGATATAATATAATCGCGAAGGACAAGAAAGTCAGTGATCTCTTCTTGGGAATCCTTGACATCAATTGGAAATTTGCAAAGATTGGCTACAATGCTATCTGCACAGAGGCATTGCCACTGACATTCTTGGAAAAGATGGTCTGCGGAATTGTGGACTTGGATGGCAAGGTCTATTTGAATGACTTAGCTCAAATCATGGGCTTTAACATTGAGGATGATGTCCAGAACCTTAAGTTTCAAGACAAGGGTGAAACTGAGATCCTGATGGAAACGCTCCGTACTCTTAAGCAATTTGGCGTCATTTCAACTCCGGACGACTCCTATACCTATGTAGAACTGACTGACATTGGCAAGGAATACTATGCCAAGGGAAGAAAATTCAAGCAGGCTGAGTCAAAAGGATTTACCATGTATTTCGACCTTACTGCAGGCGAACATGCTAAAGCTAAGGACCTGTTCGGCAAGATTTCTGTGGATGGAAGCAACGATTCAACAGAAAATGTAGAGGTTCCTTATGCAGACGAGGGCTTTGTCAAGAAGTATGCGGAAGCTCAGATTCCGTTGTACTATAGCGAGAAGACTGGAAACTCATTCACAGATATGTCTGTAACATCAAGTGAGTTCCTTTTCAAGAAAGTTGTGGTCGGTGTAATCTATGAAGCTATTAGTGAGACCTATCGCTTTGAGATCATTGACAATGGCGGTATTGACTCCGATTATATTATGAATCATGTCATGCTGGAGGAGAATTACAAGCACTATCTTGAATTATTCCTTGCAACACAGCCAATGACATCTGAATCAAAGAGCGACTCTCAGATTAAGTTTGAAGAGGATATTACCAAGGTTCAGGCTGACGCAGAATATGCTCTTTTCAGTGAGAAACCAGAACAGGCATTGATGCTTGTATCTGATTATGCTAGCTCTCCAGAATATATGGAGAAGCAGAATCTATTTAACTTTATCCAATTAAAGAAGAAAGAGAATGGAATCAAGGATGTCTTCATCAGCCTTCCTACGCTTAGTGAGGATGCAGAATCTGAGATCAGTGCTCTTGCTAAGGATGGTCAGACTCGAATCATGCTCTCATGCGGTGAGCTTGAAGACTTTGACACGAGATTCGGGGATAATGTTCTCGTTCTGAATGGAGATTCTGAGTCTGATGTCGTTCTTATGTTGGATGACACAACCTACCGTTGTGAAAATTTGGTATTTTCTATTGGAGCCACATGTTTCAATGTTGAATTCTTGCGCAAGCAGAAAGAAGACAGCGCCGACACTATGGAGAATATCCGTCAGCTGTACGCAACTAGATTCATTCCTGATGCGTTAGACAAATACGAGACATTGCTCCAGGATGAAGATGTCGAGGATATTATTGAGCGTATCAATGTACTCAATGATGCTGATGGACTTGTGAAGTTCGCCGAGTCATTCGTTGAGTCAACTGGCAACGGAGAGAGATTGACAGAGTTACGCAACAAAAGAGACGAACAGATTCTGGCGCTTGTGCAGAAGTACTCAACCAACATGCTTGAGGAACTTGACAATCTTCGTGCCAACACCGTATTGGATGAAATTGTTTCCCTTGATGCAATGGAAAAGGCGCAGGCTGCCTTCTCTGAGCTTAAAAGCAAGATGATACCAGAACAGAGTAGAGACAACAAGAACGGATGGGGATGCAGCGGTGTTGTGTTGGCTTTGAATGATTCCATCATCTCATTTGAGTCGCAACTGAACAACCGAGAGGTTTATCTAAGACAGGAACTCTTGCCAAAGAGTTATATTGTTGACACCAATATATTCGTCTATTTCCCTGACATAATGGATTATCTTGGTAAGGATGACAAAACCATCGTTTCCTTAAAGGTTTTGGATGAACTGGATAAGCTGAAGGGTACTCTTGATGGCAAGAGCAAGCGCAATGTCAAAAAAGCCATTAAGGAGATAAACCACAAGATCCGCATGCAGTCCAAGACTTTCCGTATGGAGAGTGCCGACACCAGATTGTTGCCAGAGGATTTCGACAAGACCAACCCTGACAACATGATTTTGAGTGTTGCCCTTAAATACAGAGACCGCAACCCATTCTTGGTGACCAATGACATCAATTTCCAGAATCGCGCAGCGTCTATGGGCATACCATTCAAGGGATTGGTTGATTTGCTTCCTGAAGACTTGTATCAAACTATTGACTTTACAACATCCGAGAATAAGAAGGAAGTTGAGACCCCTAAAGTCAAAGCTCCCACTACTCCTAAGAAAAGTGCATCAATGCCCAAGCCACTTTCCAAGGTAATACGAAAAGCCTATAGAGCCTGCAGCGACAAAGCCGATGAGGTATTGGTCGCTCAGTTGGTAAGCGAGATAAAGGTTATAAAGCCTGATTTCAAACCTAACAACTTTGGCTTCTCGAAATTCAAGGAATTATGTGAAGCATATCCGTCAGAAATTGCTCTCTATGAGAACTCTGACAAAGCTCTATGCTTAAGATTGGTAGAGTCTGATGACGAGAAGGAATCTGGCAACCTGAAAGATGTGGATTCTCTCAGAGATGACCAGCAGGCAATGCTGAAGGAATTATTAGTTCAGATGATAGCTGACGAAGATCCTTCTGCCCCAGTAAGTGATGGCGATATTCGTAGAGCCTTCATTAAAATGTCTGGTGTAAACATTAAGTTGAAGCCTGTGAAGCAGATGCGTGAATCCCTAAATATTCCTTCGGAAAAACAGCGTAAAAATAATTTTATGAACAAATAAACTATATATTATGTCAAGGTATGAAAGCTCACGCTTTATAAAGGATCCAAAGACAATGAATAAAGAGATCCTCAAAGCAGCATGTGAAAAACTGGGTTGGACATACAAAGTTCAAGGTGAAGACCTGATTGTTACTGATGCAAAGCAGAAGGAAAAGGTCTATGGCGAATATGTCCTTAAGGTCTCAGGTTCAACAGTGACTTATAATAGCTACTATCTGTCCAATGGTGGACAGTTAGTAGCCGAGTTACAATCCGTATTCTTCCCTCTCAATGTTGAGTATGCAAAGAAGACAGTCGTGGACGCTTTTAAGAAGAAGGGATTTACACTGAAAAAACTATATGATTTTACTCCTACAGCAGAGGAAGTGGATCGTTTCTGTATGGTAGGTTACACGAAGCTTGAAGACGAGAAGGAAAAGCGCTATGAGATTAAATTCTCAATACTCAATGATGGCACGGTCGTAACAGATTCGAACTATCTTCCGGATGATGTCAATGAGATGGCTCATGCTGCCATGGACGATATTCAGGAAGCATTCGGTAGAGAACGTAAAATGACCAAGAAGCCAGAATACGATATAATGATTGCTCGCTTAAAGGAGCATAAGAAGATAACTAACAAGAACAATCAAACCATTAAGTAATATGCAAACTTTCAGAGAAATCAAAGACATGCTCAGTGCAGGTTTCCCTCTGCTATACTTGGTAACATCTGAGTACAGCCGAGTAACGCAAAAGTTGAGAAAAATTGCATTCGAGGGCGATTATGCCTTCCATACATGGGATTGTGTGGACTTCCTGAGAACCCACAATAAGACGTTAAGTAATCGTTTAGATGGAATCGTCTCACATCCTGAGCACGAAAGTACCCAAGATTGTGAAACGCTCTTGGAATACCTGCATAAAGGTCTTGGCAAGTCAGAAGATAAAACAAAGGAGATATTCGTCATTGAGGACTTTCACAAGTATTTTGATAGGGAGAAGGTGATCGTAAGTCTCCGAAAACTCTCGAATGAGATGAAGATGCTGAATAAGCATATCATATTCCTATCTCCTTCATATCAATTGCCTGATGAGATAGAAAAATACGTAACGGTTATTTCTGTTCCATTGCCAGACCGCCGTGATCTTGATCTGCGATTTAAGAGTGTCTATTCTGGACAGATAGATGAAGATTTAAAGAAGTACATTCTTGACGCTGCATTGGGACTTACCGATACTGAGGCAGAACTTGCATTCCGTTTGGCAAATCAGATGGTTGGCTTAAACAACAGGGATGCCGTGCAGATTGTTGCTCATGAAAAGGAGCAAATTATCAAGAAGAGTGGCATTTTGGATTACGTCCAGGTTAATCTTGACATGAAGAACAATGTCGGAGGTCTGGATAATCTCAAGATGTGGCTGAAACAGCGAAGCAAGGCATTTGAGCGTAAAGCCAAGGATTTTGGTCTTCAGGAACCAAAGGGAATAATGCTTTTGGGTGTGCCTGGATGTGGTAAGAGCTTAACGGCCAAATGTGTTGCAACAGAATGGAAGCAACCATTGCTCCGTTTGGATGTCGGTAAAGTATTCCAGGCAGAAGTAGGTAGCAGTGAGAATAATATACGTCGTGCCATTGCTACAGCCGAAGCTGTTGCTCCATGCGTGCTTTGGATCGATGAAATTGAAAAAGGCCTCAATGTCGGTGGTGAACGTGATGGTGGTACAAACTCTCGTGTTTTCTCAACAATCCTGACATGGATGCAAGAGAAAACCAAGCCGGTCTTTGTCGTAGCAACAGCAAACGACATAAGCCAATTGCCTCCTGAGTTCTTGCGAAAGGGTCGATTCGATGAGATTTTCTTTGTTGATTTGCCTACCAAGGAAGAACGAAAAGAAATTCTTCGTATTCACCTTACCAAGAATAACCAAACTGGTATTCACGAGTTGGATGGCTTGGCTGACGCAACTCAACTGTTTAACGGTGCGGAGATAGAAGAGGCTGTAAAGGAATCTATGTTCCTGGCTTACGTTGATAACCCGACTAATCCCATAGTCAATGTTCGCCATCTTGAGAACGCTTGTTCTCAAATTATTCCCCTTGCGAAAACGATGTCAGAGAAGATCCGTGGTTTGAGAGGATGGGCTGATGACCGCGCAAGACGTGCAAGCCGTATTGCAAATAAGGAACTACTTCCAGAGATACAAGCTGGAATTAAGAAGACGAAACGAGAAAAGGACGAGGACACATTCGGATAAACGAATGAAGATAATAAGAGTTTAGAGGTTGACAAATCACCTTTAAACTCTTTTTTTGCTATATGGTGGAATGTTGTAATTTCATCTGATTTTTCCCTTTTTTGCCACAAAAGGCGGTCCAAAACGTTAAAAACATGTTAAATTTGGCTCTATGTGTAAATAATACGCACGAAAATTTGGAGGATTGGATAAAACTCCCTATCTTTGTGTCATAATTACACAATCAATACTTTTAAACAGCAATCTTATGAAGAAGAACAAGTTTAATGTCAATGAAATGAACGTGGTTAATTCAGGGGCTGAAGCACCAAAGAGTACAATCAAATCAAGCCCCTCTAAGCGTAAGCTGAAAGCTGCTAAGAACTCCAACAAGAGTTGGCTATATATTCAGTCCTCTGACAAGTATCGCAATCATGTTGCTATAGAGACCTGCCGTAGAATAACGGAATCTCTAAAATCTGAGCTATATGATGGAATGTCTATCGTTCTTAACGAGCGTAATTGTGCTAAGAGCGAGAAGATGCAGAAGAGAATAATGCGTCGCATCATAGAGAAAAGACAAGCTCAAGCCACCCATCATAAGCTGGGTAGGACTACAGACATGTTTGTTCCAAGCATAGAGAGAGCAAATGTCAGCAGATGTATGTATGAGTTTGCCTAAAAGAGGAACTTATGTAATCTTATATAGTCGAGCCTTAAATACTTCGCATATGCGCGCATGCGTAAAATTTTTAAGGTCGACTATTAACCGTTGATAAGATAGCACACGGTCAAAGCATTTCACTATATAAGAAGACTACGATTTACACGCTTCACATGGGGCTCTATATGTTCGGATGGATGTATGCACCACAGGCGGCATGGGCTAATATGCAGATGGCTTTTCCACACTCGTCTGATACAATCTATTATAAGTCAGATTGCATTGTGACACCACAAATCACAGAAAGAGTTAAAGCTAGGCGATGGATAAATATGGCAACTTCAATGAGCAAAAGTGAAAATAATATAACACTGTGTAAAAAATACGCAGAAAAGTTTGATGGTTAGATTTTTCTCTGTAATTTTGCACCATAAATCAGTTGTAATATGAAATATAACGAGAAAACACAAATGTACGAGTCCAAATACTGGCATCCAGCATTAACAACCGATGCGGTAATTTTCGGATTCGACAAGGATGATAGCTCGCTACAAATCCTGCTTATTAAGAGAGGAAAAGCGAAAAAAGGAGAAATCCCTGCATTTGAAGGATATTGGGCTTTGCCTGGTGGATTTATTCAGAAGGATGAATCAACCGACGATTGTGTAAAAAGAGAACTTATGGAGGAATCTTCTATGAAGCTCTTTGACAACGACAAGGGAATTGAACCAGAGTTCCTTGAACAGTTGAAGACCTATTCTGGTAAGAATCGTGACCCACGTGAGTATGTGGCTACTGTTGCGTATTATGCTCTTGTAAAAAAAGATAAATATGCTATTAAAGGTGGCGATGATGCAGCTGAAGCCAGGTGGTTCCCAGTGGACAAGGTCTCAGAACTCCAACTCGCGTTTGATCATGCCCAGATAATTCAGGATGCAATAGAAAGGTTGCGAGAAAAAATCCATTTTGAGCCTATTGGTTTCAATCTTTTGGATGACATGTTTACAATGCCACAGTTACATAAAATATATTTGGCTATTTTGAATCCTCCCGAGAACGCTCCAATCTGTGACCGTAGAAACTTTCCTAAAAAGATGCTTAAACTTGGCTATATAAAGGAAACCCAGAAGAAAGTCCAAGGCACTCCTTATAAGCAGCCAAAATTGTTTTCTTTTGTTCCCGAAGCATACGAAGCAGCAAAAAAAATCGGAATGAGACTGGAATTTTAACCTCTATATTTATTACCTCCCAAAATGGGAGGTTTTAATGGCGAAAATCCTCACTGTGTATTTATAACACTTAGGTTTTCGTCAGGGAGGTTTTGCTCCAAAAAGTATATGTGTAATAATTACACACTAATATAGAATAAAATTATTCATCAAAAACAAGAACAATTATGAGAGCACTTTTAACTATTATCGCTACCGTGTTTGCACTCTGTGGATATGCTCAGGATGCAAAAACCATTGAATCAAGGCCAAACAGCTACAACTATCTTCGTGGTGTGGAAGCTGTACAAAATGGCAACAATGAGGAAGCTTTGGAATATCTTAACAAGGAAATTTCAGAGAACCCTAAGAATGGCTATGCGTATTCCTGGATTGCTATGATAAGAGAGCAACAAGATGAATATGGTCGTGCATTATCAGCAGCTAACCTGTCAATTAAACATCTCCCCAAGAAGGATGTAGAATACTTATATTTTGTCTATGAAGTCCGAGCTCGTGTATGCTGAATTAGAGGACACTGTCAGTGCTTTATCAGATTACACTGCAGCCATTAAGTTAATGCCAGAAAAAGATGGAGCATATGAAAATCGTGCACAAATATATTATGAGCAGGGGAAATATGATTTAGGAGATAATGACTACAGAAAGCTTATCTCATTAGATCAGGGCGGTGTCATGGGGTACATGGGCTTGGGAAGGAATAGAAATGCCCAGAAATTATGGGATGAAGCTATTGAGCAGTTTGATTATGTTGCAAAACTCCATTCTGATTATTCTTCAGTTTATGCATTTCGAGCAGAGAGCTATATCGGCAAGAGAAATTGGGATAAAGCCACAGATGACATTGTGACTGCATTGAAGATTGACAGTAACGATATGGCCTTCTATTTAATGCAAGACCTGGAGGATGCACCTTTCACCATGCTAAAAGCAAAATTTCAAATTCAGGCAGCAAAAGAGACAAACGAAGGAAAATGGCCTTATTACTTGGGCATTATTCACGAGAGGAAGGAGCAATATAAGCAAGCTGTCAAATATTACGAAGCAGCTAATAAAAGGGATGCTTCTGCTTATAATCTTGAACGAATCGCAGTTTGTTACGAGAGAGATGGTCAGTACGAAAATTGTCTATTTACTTTAGACCAAGCCTTGAATATGGAGCCACAAAGAATGTCTCTGCAAACCCTAAAAGCAAATATCTTGTATGAAGCAGGTAGAACAAAAGACGCAATAGAGCAATGGGACTCAATTCTCGTGACACATCCCGATTACGCCTGGGGATACTACCGACGTGGTTGGTTCAAAGAAAACATTGATGAGGAGGGGGCAATTGAAGATTTTTCCCTTGCAATAACTCTTGATCCAGCTGACACATATTCATATATTTCTCGTGCCAATCTATACGATAAGCAGGGAAAGAACGAGCTTGCCAAAGCTGATTATGAAAAAATCATAGAGATTGAGAAGGACCCAAAGGACTACGAAAATGCTCACTACGCATTTCAGGCATTGGGCAACTATGAAAAAGCCATCGAGGTAATGGATTCCATAATAGCAAGAGACTCTACCGAGGCAGGAACTTTTTACGATGCAGCATGTCTTTATGCAAGGATGAAAAAGCCTCAGGATGCTATGCGTTATCTGGAGAAATCTCTACAAATGGGATATAAGCGATTTGCTCACATGGAAAACGATCATGACATGGATTCCCTACGTGAGTTGCAAGAATACAAGGATTTGATAAAGAAATATAAAGATTCTGCCAAGGACGAACTTCTTAGAACCAGATCCAACGCATCCACATCACAAGAGAAAATCGTAGAGGTATCTTTTACAAAAGATAATGGCAGCAGTTTATGTAATGTTAAATGTACCATAAACGAGCTACCTCTCTATTTTATCTTTGACACTGGTGCAAGCGATGTTTCACTGTCTCAGGTAGAAGCAACATTTATGATGAAGAATGGATATTTGAATAAAAGTGACGTGGTTGGCAATGCTTATTTTACCGATGCCGTTGGCAATGTTAATGTTGGAACAATTATAAATTTGAGGAAGGTTGATTTTGGCGGCGTTGAATTAACAAATGTCAAAGCATCTGTTGTTCGAAACCAAAAAGCACCTTTGCTTTTGGGGCAGTCTATTCTTGGCAGACTCGGTAAGATTGAAATTGATAACTCACAAAAGATATTACGTATTACTCAGCAATAGTTATTTATCATGAACAAAAAAGAAAAGTTTATATCACTCTTAAAGTCAACAAATCGCAAGGGCGTAAATCAACTGCTTTCACTCCTTGAAGAAAAAGGGTTTTTCGAGGCTCCAGCTAGTACTCGATTCCACCTTAGCAAGAACGGCGGTTTGTTGCAACATTCTATTAATGTTTATGATGTTGCAATGAAAGTGCGTTCTGCAATGATATAATTGGATGAACGCCTAAAAGACGTTTTCCCAAAAGATAGCGTTATAATAGCATCCTTGTACATGATGTTTTTAAGGCCGATATATAAGCAGTGCATCAAACGTCAGAAAAACGATAACGGCTCATGGGTTGATACATTGGGATATGATACTGATTATTCTATATTTCCACTAGGTCACGGTGAAAAATCTGTAATTGTCCTGCTTCGATCGGGTATGGAACTGACCGATGACGAAATAATAGCAAATAGATGGCACATGAATGCCTGGGACTTGCCGTTCCAATCTTATGAGGCGAAATCAAATTTGAATGTTGCAAGAGAACATTCTCCACTTCTAACACTGATACAAACAGCAGATGGTCTATCTTCTGCATTGATTGAACGAACATAAAGACGAATTTAATATGAAAACCAAAAATGTCTTGTCACTGAACTCTAAAGAGGCAATGGATTTCTTCATGAAATCTGAGCAGTATCATACATTTGAGTTGCCGGAGTATTTTGTATTTGACGAGCTTCTCAAGTATGTCCGTGATTGCATAGGGAACAAGGGGTATGAAACATGTCTCAAGAAGAATATAAGCCCCGACTCTCTATCAAATGTAAACTTGGATATTCTTCTCAATAAGGATGGACATTATGCTGTTCGTCCCATTGTGCTTGCAAATCCATTCCTCTATTATTTCCTTGTCAGGGAGGTGTGTGGTAATACTAATTGGGATGCTATTAAAAACTTGTTTGAGAAGTTTACCGTTCCGCATATCTCATCCTGTGCAATTCCTGTAGTACCACAAACAGCTGAACCATTCCACAAAAGCGCCACAATATTCAATTGGTGGAATAGCATGGAACAACGAGCATTGGAGCTCTCACTGGAGTATCGGTACATGTTCGTTACTGACATTACAAATTGTTACGGTTCAGTAAATCCACAAGCATTTTGTTGGGCTTTCACATTAAAAGACACACCATTCCAGAACAGTCAGAATGTTCAAATTGCCAAAAATATACAGAAGTATCTAAGTGCTTTCCAGCAAGGCAGAAACATTGGCATCCCACAAGGAAGTACTATATTCGACTTTGTCGGTGAGATAATATTGGGGTATTCGGATCTGCTCCTTCATCTGGCTATAGCAAAGGAAGGCATCAAAGAAAAGTATGAGATTATCCGTTATAGAGACGATTATCGAATCTTCTGCAATGACAAGAACGTCCTTGAACGTATATCGTATATACTTCAGCAGGTTTTAGATGGGCTAAATTTCCGAATGAACAGCCAGAAGACTATGATCAGTGACAGCATTGTAACAGATGCTATTAAGCCAGACAAGCTTACATACATCTACAATACTCCTATATATAGCAAGAAAGGTGTTGATTTTGATAGTTTTGAAAAGCACCTTCTTTACATCCTTATGTTCGCTCGTAAATACCCTGATAGCGGTTCTGTAAAGACTATGCTTTCTGATATTTACAAGCGAATCGAAGAACATCTTAAACCATACGAGGAAGAGGTAACATATTTTACCTTCGATGATGAAGAGCCAAAGACAAAAAAACTTATGAAAACTCACCGACTACCCGGAGGAACTGTACGTGCCATGTCTGCAATATGTACTCAGATAGCATTGGAAAACGTTAATTCTAGTCACTATGCCCTTCGTGTTCTTAGTCGTATCGTAGAATCATTGAAGGATGAACATGAGAAATGGGATATACGTGCAAAAGTATATGAAAGACTCTGTTGTCAGCCAAACTCTTCCTACAATCAGCTCTGGTTGCAGAATATTACATATCAACGAGACAAAAAAGATGGTGTCTCACCATATACGATGCGCCTATGTCGTTTGGCTGCACTTGAAAAAGGTGTTGAAATATGGAATAATGAGTGGTTGGAACCTTCCTTTACAAAAGGAATTCCTTATAATTCCATTATCAATATGGAGATTATAAAGCAAGTTACTCCAGTAATCACTTTCCGAGAAACTAGAGCATATATATGATGAAGAAAATTTTGTCCGTTGGAAGACAACATGTCTGTTATCAACAGTGTGTAATGAAGTGTCTGCTCATGCAGGTCCTGTCGATTGCTACATTGACATGATGCGTGCTCAGACAACAATAGCATATGTAGTTACTCTTATTGTTGTCGCAATACTTGTGTTTAGGAAGTTTTGCTTAACCTCATCCTCGAACAAATGTGTAATCAGAACTGCTCTGGTATCATATTCTGTTTCTTGGATCATGGTAGGTCTTGGACTGTTCAACAGTTGGCCATTCTTCTTGGCAACATTATTTGCTCCCATCTATATTTATCCTGTTGTCAAATAACTAAATGTCTATAAGAAAACTAATCCACGAAAAAGTATATATCGATTTTTGATCAACTTAGAATTCACTTTGATAGGAACCATTCTGTTTTGGGTGTTTATGTCAGCATATGCCGGAATGTGAGAATTCCTATGTGCTTATCTCATACCTGACGTTCTTTTTTACAGAGACATAAGGGATTGTATATATAATTCGACTACTTTCGAAATAAATTATATCTCTGGTATCTTTGTGATTCACGCAACATGTATGTTTATCAAATTGCTTAGGCAATATAACAAAGAGAAAACTATAGATAAGAATACAAATCATGAAGTACAATAAACTATTATTACTTTTAGGCGTAATATGCATGTCTTGTAATACTAAAAGTCAGGAACAGTCTGGCGATAGCTACACTGGATTAAATAGTGAAATTGAGAAGGAGATATGTTCAAAACACATCAATGCCTTGGACTCCTTTGCAATGGTCATGCCCAAGATTGGAGGTGATACGGAATCTACATGGGCTGCCGACACTATTCATGCGATGGCAACATCCTTGTTGAACGAAAACTCTGATTACAATAAAACTATTGCCGGTGTTTATTTGATGCAGAGTTATACGGCATACGGTTTGGCATATTTTAATGCAGTAATTGGGACATACCGTGATCCTGATGCTTCACAGCTCATTTTGCATTTCAAACAAGACTGTGACTCTCTGTATAAAATTACAGAGGAAAAGGAATTTCATGATGTGTGTAAAAAATAGCAGTTGTAGTTCTGTTGCGATATTGCGAGTGCAAAGGTACAACAGTTCTACAGCTGCTACAATGTGTAATTTATCGCATGGTTACGAATTGGCATAACCTAATGAAACTGCCACCCTTTGAGCGTGCAGTTATGATAACAAAGTACTATGAGCAATGGCATACCCGAAAGGATTACCCATATATTGGTTATGGTCATAGAATACGTCCCGGTGAAAACCTGACCTATCCCATTACTGAACATCAAGCCGACTCAATTTTGCGTAGCGACTTACGAAAGAATTGCGCCTTGTTTAGACAATATGGTGCTGACAGCTTGCTATTGGGATGTGTAAGCTACAACTGTGGCTGTGGGTCATT
>ENA-OPBL01000713-OPBL01000713.1-human-gut-metagenome-genome-assembly--contig:-NODE-713-length-33515-cov-6.757561_pt1 | contig 33515 bp, 27 predicted proteins | sample MGYA00241073_ERZ501461 | MGnify/ENA primary metagenome ERZ501461 (study PRJEB25962, sample SAMEA2042630) | human gut metagenome | biome: human gut; feature: human-associated habitat; material: faeces... | reverse complement strand
TGTAGCATTCCGCTGGAGAGCGGTCTATAAATACTACTATTTTATTATACGAGGTGATAACATGAAAAAAAACAAATGGGTGCTGCTTCTTATCGCTTTTGTTGCATTTTTGGTATTGGTTTATTTTATTGGTGCTTGCCTTAATGCAACGGCAGAGGCATTGACAATTATTTCGCTCTGCATCGGCATACTGGTCATTTATTTAGTCGTAAAAGCAATCAAATCAAAATAAGGAAAGGAAAATGTGATCATGAGTACAAGAAAATTCATCAAAAAACTTACGGCGATAGAATATGAAAGATGTATCTCGAAGAGAATTCTTGAAAACTTTATGTTTAGGCATAACAGTAGCCGCTTTACAAAATTTGCCAATGACAACGGCTTTTGCAGACAGTGCAATCAGTAAAACAAAAATTATTTCTAAAAGCGACCGTGAAAATTTGGTGGCTACTGTTGCAAGAACTGTGCAAGTGTCCTACAAAATAGATAAAAATACGATCATTGAAGTAACTCGCTTTACTGATATTGATGGACAAAATGTTACCTTGAACCGGAGCGTTAAAGAAGATGGTACAGGTGAACTTGTCTATACGAAAGCCCAAAAAACGAAAAAAAGCAAATTGACCAATCAAAGCTATGATGTCTTTTTGAAATTAGCAACTTCAAAATCTATGCCTCAAACAAGGGGAGCCACTGTTGGAAGTGATGTTACAGGATCACAGTATAAGCATATATTTGTATCAAATCTCAGCTATACAATTGACAATACGGCGATTGCGCAAATTGAGATTGGTGGAGTTGAAACTGCAGCAAGCCTTTTAATTACTGGGTTGCACTTGCCGGGAAGCACTGCTGTTACGGTTGGATCCTTTTTGGTTAGTGTGGTTCTAGCTACTTCTCCATCGAAAGTTGTTATAAATCAATCGCTGTATGAAGTCCATTTCGCATATGATAATAGCTACTATACCCATTGCTATCATGATATTTTGTATTCGTATGATTCCGGTGGACACCTTATGGATACTACAAAATCGTACCATCAAGCTGTGGGAGGCTAAGAATGAAAAAAGGCAAAAGCAACTTTTTTCTTATTGCTCCTTTTGCCCTTTGGGGCTGCATTTCAGTATGGACTAGTAATCTTGTCCGATTGACAGATAAAAGCGCAGTACCTTATGCTTGGGCTTCTTTGTTTTTCTCATATGGAATCGTAGCAGTGCATTATATCCAAGTGGCAGTATCCTCCAAAGGCTGTAACAATGCCGAAAACGAAAAAATTGCATGGGTTCAGCTTGGGCTTTCAACTTTGTTCTTGATAGTAGCTGTTGTTCTAGCTATTCAATGAAGGAAAGCAAAGTAATCACCCAAAGCAGTGTAAGGTAACATGGAGAGTTCTTTATACAAAGGCCAATGGATTGGGCTTTTATATGAGTGGAACTACCGTCGGTATTGGCCCGGATTTAATAAAAAATGTTTCAGGAACGGATTACTACACGAGCTATTCCGATAACATCGAACGAAGCTGCCCATTTTCAACGACAGCACTAGTTCCAGAACAAAGTATATATAATACAACCTATACATATGACTTCTATGATGTTGGAACTTATCTTGATTGCAGCGTTGGGTGTTATTTTGGAGTGGTTGGCTCAAGCAAACCAATCTATTGGAGTGCAACTACACAAGTTACCATCCCGAAATTATGATTTTGACCAGCTATGGATGAAATTGTTTTTGAACCCAGTGATGTCAATATGTTAGCAGCTTTAGGCATCGTCGAAAGTGTAAAGTTGTTTCCGTTTATGTTATCAATGGGAGAACTTCAATATGCTTGCGATTCAGAATATCGTTGCAAACAATTCGTGAATTGCCTTTCAGAATATTATCCTGACAGCCAAATTGAAGCTAGACAACTGTGGTCGAAATATCATGGTACAGCGAATGCGGTTCAATGTGATATGATAAATCATAAGCCACTGCGTGTTTGGGTCAGGAGTTCTGCCGATTGTTGGTGCGGCATTTATTATATTTGTTACTATGCAGCAAAGTATGGTACAAATAGAATTTTGCTTGCATCCAGAGAAGGTCTGAAAGAATTTATGGAAGGGAAAACCGATAAGATCTCACAAAAGTATTTGACGGAAGAAACTATTACTGAGTATGCCAAAAGATGGGGAAAGCTATTAAACGAAAACACCTCCATGCGTATTTGGCATGCGAACGATGTTAAAAGCGTTAACATAGATTATTTCGACCAGAGAATTATTAGTTTAGTATCGAGAATTCCTATTTCGGTTGGTGAACTTACCGCAGACGTATTAAAAGCGATTTCTGCTCCGGTAAGTGACTGGTATGTCATGAAACGCATAGAAGCACTTTTGAAAAAGGGTGTTCTTCAAGTCGTTATTCCAAACAAAATCTTTTATAATACCATCGTCCAGCTAAACGAAGAATAAAGGAATCCGAGCAAGTCGGCCCAACAGTCACCTCATTTCAACGAGAGGGGTGGCTGTTGGGTCAATTGTTCAAAAAGAAAAACTGAAGATAATAAAAAGTCTTGATTTCTCCATCAAAACATGGTATATACATTATACGAAACAGTGCTTTGAAAGAACGCTCCACCGTTCAATGATGTAGAATGAGAGGTGTCCGTCATGACCGCTGTAATCTACGCCCGCTATTCATCCGACAGCCAGCGTGAAGCGTCCATTGAAGGACAACTGCGCGACTGCAAGGACTACGCCGAGAAGAACGGCATCACCGTGGTCGGCACCTACATTGACCGTGCCTACTCTGCCAAAACGGATGACCGCCCAGACTTTCAGCGGATGATCAAGGACAGCGGAAAGAAAATCTTCGACGTAGTTCTGGTCTGGAAGCTGGACCGCTTTGCCCGGAACCGATTCGATGCCGTGAACTACAAGTACCAGCTGGAAAAGAACGGTGTCCATCTGGTGTCTGCTATGGAACCCATCTCGCAGGGGCCTGAAGGCATTATGGTGGAGAGTATGCTGATCGGCATGGCGGAATACTATTCCGCCGAGCTCGCCGAAAAGGTTGTCCGTGGACAGACAGAGAACATCCTGAAAGGCCGCTGCAACGGTGGTCGTGGAACGTTTGGATATACGCTGGATTCCGAGCGGAAATTTCACATCGACCCGCTTGCCTCCCCTTTCGTGCTGGAATCGTTCACGAAGTATCGGGATGGCCTCACGATGAAAGAGATTCGGGACTGGCTGAATGAAAACGGCATCAAGAACCCGGTCGGAGGCGAATTTACTTACAACAGCGTGGAGCACATGCTCAAAAACCGGCGTTATATCGGAGAACTGAAATTCCGGGATGTGGTCGTGCCGGATGCGATTCCGCCCATCGTGCCGCTGGAACTGTTCGATGATGTGCAGGAAAAGATTGCCAAAAACAAGAAAGCCCCTGCCCGAAGAAAGGCAGAGGACGATTACCTGCTGACAACCAAGCTGCACTGTGGTTGCTGCGGTGCGCTGATGTTTGGCGAAAGCGGCACAAGCCGGACGGGAGAAGTCCACCGCTACTATAAATGTGCCACGGCCAAAAAGAAGAAGGGCTGCAAGAAGAAAACTGTCCGCAAACAGTGGCTGGAAGATCTGGTGGTGAACCAGACCATGCAGCTTGTCCGGGACGATGCCGCCATGGAATCCATTATCGCCAAGGTCATGGAGCTGCAAGACCGAGAGAACACCAACCTTCCTCTCTATGAGAAACAGCTCCGGGATGCAGAATCGGGTATCCAGAATATGCTCAACGCAATTCAAGCCGGAATCCTCACCAGTTCCACCAAGGAACGGTTGGAACAGCTCGAAGAAACCAAGCGTGAGCTTGAAGCCCGCATTGCGGAAGAAAAGCTGGCAAAGCCAAAAATCAAAGAGGAATTTATCCGTTTCTGGCTGATGCGCTTCCGTAAACTGGACATGAGCCTGAAAGACCAGAGGCAAGCGTTGGTGGATACGTTCATCAATTCGATTTATCTGTACGATGATAAGGTTTTGATAACCTTTAACTATAAAGAAGGTACACAGACCATCACGTTTGAGGAAGCGGCCCAAGCCGCATCAAAGGAAAATGGTTCGGATTTGGATTGCTTTACTGCACCAAGGACTGCTGCACAGGTTTTGTGTAGCAGTCCTTTTTATTATTTTATCGAATCCATCTTGCAAAAGCAGCGCAGTGCCTTATAATAGAGGCTGTGCCCCGGTGTGCGCGGGTACGGTTAGGATGTATAGGATAAAGGAAAAAAGTATGAGTTCTCAAACGAATACGCTGACGGAAGGCCCTCTGGCCAAGCAGATCTTTCTGGTCAGTCTGCCGCTGGCGCTTTCCAACCTGCTGCAGGTGCTGTTCAACATGTCGGACGTGGCGGTGGTGGGGCGCTTTGCCGGGTCTACGGCGCTGGGCGCTGTGGGCTCCACCAGCACGCTGGTAACCCTGTTCACCGGCTTTCTCATCGGTCTGAGCAACGGCATCAACGTGCTGGTGGCGCGTTTTTACGGCGCGCGCCACCCCAAGGACGTGGAAAAGACCGTCCACTCGGCGGCCATCATCAGCGCCGTTGCCGGTGTGGTGCTGCTGCTCATCGGCCTGCTGGGCTCCCCCGCCATGCTGCGGCTGCTGAACACCAAGGAGGATTTGCTGCCCGGCGCGATTTTGTATCTGCGGGTGTATTTTCTGGGTATGCCGGCGCTGGCGCTGTACAACTTCGGCAACGCGGTGTTCAGCTCCATCGGCGACACCAAAAAGCCGCTGATGTATCTGTCCATTGCCGGTGCACTGAACATTGCGCTGAACCTGTTCTTTGTCATCGTGTGCGATCTGAGCGTGGTGGGCGTGGCGCTGGCCAGCGCCATCAGCCAGTGCGTTTCCGCGTTTCTGATCCTGCGGGCGCTGACCCGGGTGCAGGACTGCTACGCGCTGGACGTACATAAATTACAGCTGGACCCGGTGCAAGCCAAGAGCATCCTTGCACTGGGCGTACCCGCCGGGCTGCAGAACGCCATTTTTGCCATTGCCAACCTGTTCATTCAGGCGGGCGTCAACTCCTTTGACTCTCTGATGGTCAAGGGCAACAGCGCCGCCGCCAACGCGGATGGGCTGATCTACGACTGCATGGCGGCCTTCTACATGGCCTGCGCCAGCTTTATGAGCCAGAACTACGGCGCGGGGCGGCCTGACCGGGTGAAGAAGAGCTACTTCATCAGTTTGGGCTACTCCTTCGGCGTGGGGCTTGTGCTGGGCGCGGCGCTGTTCTTCTGCGGGCCGGCCTTCCTTGCACTGTTCACCACCGAAGCGGCGGTCATTGACGCCGGCATGAAGCGCATAGCTGTGATGGCCTTTGCCTACTGCGTCTCCGCCTTTATGGACTGCACCATCGCCGCCTCCCGCGGACTGGGCAAGACGGTGGTGCCCACCGTCATCGTGGTGCTGGGCTCCTGCGTATTCCGGGTGATCTGGGTGTACACCATCTTTGCCCACTTCCACACCATCCCGGCGCTGTACCTGCTGTACCCGTGCAGCTGGATCCTGACCGCACTGGCGGAGATCGCCTATTTCGCCAGCTGCTACAAGCGCGCAATGGCGATTTTCCGCAAGCCCGCGGCAGCGTAAAAGGAAATATGATATAAAAAGGGCTGCTGCACGGTTTGTGCAGCAGCCCTTTATTTATGCTTTTGTCAGGGGGTCAGAGCGCAGCTCAGATCTCCTTCTTCAGGGTCTCGCCCATGATGTAGCCGTAGGTCAGAGCGGCGTCGAAGCCCATGCCGTACTGCTTGGCGTCCTTCTCCTCGATGGAGCCGCAGACGTCGCCGGCAGCGTACAGGCCGGGGATGGCCTTCTTGTCCTCGGTCAGGACGTGGCAATCGGTGTCGATGGCCAGACCTGCGGTGGTCAGGTAGAAGGTGGGGTCAACGCGGATGGCCCACAGACCGTCGCGGGTCTCGATGTAGGGGCAGTTGCGGCGGCCGAACTCATCGGGCTCGCCAGCCAGAGCGGCGGCGTTGTTTGCCTCGATGGCGTCTGCCAGATTGGGCAGGTTCAGCTCCTCAGAGGCCTTCTCCACGCTGTCGTAGTGCACAGCCTCGCCCTTCTCGAACATAGCAACGTAACCGTTGAAGCCGTAGGACTCGCTGTCGCGCAGCTTGACGGCAGAGGACTCGTCGAACACATAGTAGAAGGTGTCGCCGTTGTCCTTGTTCAGCTTTGCCTTGGCCATGGTGTAGTGGTTATCGGAGACGATGTTGCCGATGTTGTCGCCCTTGATGTTGACCATGATGCCGGGGGCAGACTGGTGGATGAAGGCCAGCTCGAACTTGCTCTTGTAGCTGGACAGGAAGGCGGGCAGAGCGCGGTTCTCGCACTCCACATAGCCGCCGGCGTCGATACCCATCTGGATGCCCTCGCCGGTCATGCTGGAGGCGCAGTTGAAGAAGAAGTCGGCGTAGTCGGGGCTGTACTTCTTCAGCATTTCGGGGTTCTTGGCAAAGCCGCCGGAGGCAAGGCAGACCGCCTTGCCGCGCAGGGTATAGCTTGCGCCGTTCTCGCCCTTGGCGTGGAAGCCCACAACACGGCCGCTTTCGTCCTTGATCAGGTCGGTGACGCTGGTGGAGTAGATGATCTTGCCCTTCTCGTACTTCTCCACGCGCTGTGCCATGAACATCATGGCGTAGCCTGCGCCGCCCTCGTAGCAGCCGGGTGCCAGATACGGGGTGGAAGCGCCGTACTGGGTAGCGCTTTCGTAGTTGCCCATGGTGTTGAAGCCGATGCCGATGCCTGCCATCCAGTCCACCAGATCACCGGCGACGGTGTACTGCTTGGTCATGTAGGGCATTTCACCGTTGAAGAACTCGGTGCGGTGGTACTTCTCCATGGTCTGCCAGAAGTTCATCATGCCCTCCAGCGTGCCCATGGCAGAGCTACGGAAGCTGCCGTCCACATCGTAGTTGTACTGCAGCTTGGAGCCTGCGGTGGCAACGCCGCCGTAGGTCATGGACATGGAGCCGCCGGGGATATCGCGCTTCTCCACCAGAATGACGCTGTAGCCGGCCTCCAGCAGGCGGCAGGCGCAGGTCAGGCCGGAGGTGCCGGCACCCATGATGACGACATCGGCCTCTTCCTCGATGACCTCGTTGGAAGCAGCGATGGTGACCTCCTTGGAGAAGTCGTCCACGTTATAACCGGCCAGCTCGATGGCCTCCTTCACAGCTGCCTTGACAGCCATGGAGGTGATGGAGGAGCCGCGCAGGTTGGGCACGTTGACACTCTGGTGCTCGACGATGGCGGCGGGGATGCGGGAGCAGGCATAGTTGCCGATGCCGATGGTCTCCTCGTGAGACAGCACCTCACAGGCAGTGATCTTGCCATCAAAGAAGGTGGTGGCAACGTGCACCCAGCTTTCGTGACCCATCGCCTTGGTGACGTACTTGCCGTCTACCGGGGAGGAGGGCTTGGTCACAGCGGAGGAAGCAGCAGAGGAAGCTGCGGAGGAAGCGGGAGCACCGGTGGTGCTGGAAGCGGAGTTGCCGCAGGCGGTCAGCAGACCGGCAGCAGCTGCGCCCATGGTGCCCACAGCGGCACCGCGCATAAAGTTGCGACGAGAGATCTTAGCCATAAGGTTCGCCTTTCTTTTTCTTTTCTCTTCTTTTTTGCGTTTTTCCTGTTCCTTCGTGCATTTTGAACATTGATACGATTATAGCAAAGTTTTGCCCCGGTGTGAAATACAAATTTGTGTCAGAATTTATCAAATCTCTTTATAAATCGTTTTCCCTTTACGGCCTGTGCGGAATCCTGTATAATAAAGATGACCAGCTTTTTTCACAAGGAGGGGCGCTGTTCTATGACGATTTACCAGTTGGAGTGCTTTATTGCCGTAGCAGAGGAGCTGAATTTCAGCGCCGCCGCCGAGCGGCTGTTCACCACCCAGCCCGCCATCACCTACCAGATCAATGCGCTGGAAAAGGAGACCGGGCTGCACCTGTTCGAGCGCACCACCCGCCGTACCAAGCTGACCGCTGCCGGGCAGTCCTTTTATCTGGACATGGTGCAGATGACCAGCTTTGGGCGGCAGGCGCTGAAGAAGGCGCAGGATATTCAGGACGCCGACCGCTCCCGCCTGACCGTCGGGCTGCGGCAGCTGTTCGATTACAGCACCTTTTCCAGCATTCTGGCCCAGTTCCAGCACCAGTTTCCCAACGCCTGCGTAGACGTTGTGCCGCAGGACAACCGCCGCCCGCTGGAACAGCTGCGCTCCGGGCAGCTGGATATCGGCTTTTTCTACGCCACCGAGCACTCCCGCGACCGGGACATCTCCTTTACGCCCCTGTTCGCCCTGGGCTACCATGTACTGATGAACCCCAACTCTCCCCTTGCCGACCGGCGGGCGCTGCATCTGGCAGACCTGAAGGGGCAGAGCGTGGTGTCCTCCGGCGCATTCGACAGCTTTCTGTCCGCCTGTCAGGGGCCGTCGCTGGAGCAGCTGGCGCAGGTGGGGGTGGATTGCAGCAAGATCACCCCCAGCTTTGAGGGTGCGCTGATCATGATCCAGATGGGCACCGCCATGTCCATTGTACCCTGCCTGTCCACGGCGGTGATCCCGGGCATCGTCAAGGTGCCGCTGCTGGATTTTCCCCCGGTGACGGTGGAGATCGCCGCCATGCGCCACGCACCCCGGCTGGAGGTGCAGTCCTTTATCGAGATCGCCAAGCAGAAATACGCCCATCATCCCGACCCGCTGCGGATGGAGGCGCTGATCTGAGGCACAGCTGCTACTGTTCAAAAGTCCCCTTGTGTCATAGGGCTTCGCCGCCTGTTCTGAACAGCCGCACTGCCCTGTAAAAGCAGAAAACCGGACAGCCTGCGGGCTGTCCGGTTTTTTGTGCTATCGAAAGGTTTTACTGATAATCGTGGTTGAGGAACAGGGCCTTGATGACCACCACCTCGTCATATTCCTCCTGCTCCACCTCCACGTCCGCGTTCAAGGATTTCAGGCGTGCCTTGACTGCATCCAGTGCCTCGGGCACGGTGACGGCGCGGCCTTCTTCCACGGCGTCCATCATCTGCTTGAGCACGATGGGGTGGGCGTACCAGCTTTTCACCGGGAAAGCGCCGTGGGGGTAGTGCTTGACATACTCTGCCATGGCTGCCTCGGCCTTCTCCGCACGCTTCATGATGGCGTTGTTGTTATTGTGGGCGGTGGGCAGCATATTGTAGCTGGAAAACAGGAAGATAGCCGCAAAGCCGAACAGCGCAAAGTACACGCCGTAGCTGCCGGTGTGGCTGAACACGGAGTACAGACCGTAGGCCGCCGCCGCAACACCCAGCACAAAGATGGCCAGCGCCACATAGCGGTACACCGGCTTGCTTTGCAGCTGCGCACGCTTGCGGCGCTGGGCAGTGCTCAACTCGGCGGAAAGCTCCGGCTTTGCGTCCAGATACTCCTTTGCCCGGCGCAGCACGGTAAGGCTGTGCTGCGCGTCCTCGGAAAGCTCCGGCAGCTTGCGGGCGGCCTTTTCAGCGGCCTTTTTCTCCAGCGCCTGCTCTCCGGCGGCGCTGAGCAGATGCAGCTGCGGCTGCTCCTTGGCAAGCACTTCCAGCAGGGCGTCCACGTCCCGCTCGTCCTTGAAGTTGCACTGCTTCTGCTTGCCGCCGTCGTACTCCACCACAAGATACGCCATGGAGGCAAACACGCCCTTGCCGGAAAAGCCGCCGGAGCTCATAGCCACCCGCTTGAACACCCGGGTGATGCTGCCGTAGGGCAGATAATAGCGACGGTCGATGTAAAAGCTGTTCAGGTACAGCGCCTTTTTGCCTACGCCGCAGGGGCCGATCTTCCGGCAGGCTTTTTTGTCTGCCTCCAGCTCCTGCGGGTCAAGCTTTGCCATGCCCAGCTGTGCGGGTTTGAAAATCATGGGTAGTTCCCTTCTTTGCTTTAAATTCTACGCCCCTATTTTCCCACGGGACGGGGGCAATTGCAAGCCCTGATTTTTTCAAAAAACAGCGCCCGCCGCTGTACGGTCAGGCAGCGGCGGGCGCAAGTTACTTACGGAAATATGGAGCCGTCAGTTCCTTATGCCTTGGAAGTAGAGCTCTTCTTGGTAGCATGGAGGAACAGAGCCAGCATTGCGATGGCAAAGACGATGCCGATGGGGTAAGCAACGGCGGTGTTGTAAGCCACCAGCTTGCCGTCCGCATAGGTGTTGATCATCTTGCCCAGGCACTCGGGAGCCAGCACGAAGTAGGTGCAGGACACAGCGCTCATGAAGGTTGCAGGCACGGCGGTGATCCAGAAGTTCTTCTTCTCCTTGAACAGGTACATGGAAGCAGCCCACAGGACGATCATAGCCAGCGTCTGGTTGGTCCAGCTGAAGTAACGCCAGATGACGGTGTAGTTGATGAAGCCCAGTGCGTTGCCGATGCCAAGGAAAGCACCAACGCCCAGCACGGGGACACACAGCTTCAGGCGGTTTGCGTAGCTGTCCTGATCGATCTTGAGCCAGTCGGCCAGAGTCAGACGAGCGGAACGGAATGCAGTATCACCGGAGGTGATGGGGCAGATAACGACACCGATCATAGCCAGTGCCACGCCGACATTACCCATGGTCTTGAGGCAGACGTCGTAGATAGCGGCAGACTGACCGGCAGCCAGAGCCTCGGCCAGACCGACCATCTTGCCATCGGTGATGGTGTACAGTGCGCAGCCGGCAGCAGCCCAAATCAGAGCGATGATGCCCTCGCTGACCATTGCACCGTAGAATACGAAGTGACCCTGCTTCTCACTCTTCATGCAACGAGCCATCAAAGGCGACTGGGTGGAGTGGAAACCGGAGATAGCACCACAGGCAACGGTGATGAACATGAAGCTCCAGATAGGAGTGTTGGAGGGGTGCATATTGCTGAAGTTTGCCCAGATCTCGGGGATGGTGTAGGCGGGGTTGGTAAAGATACCGAAGATAACGCCCACAGCCATGATGATCAGGCAGATGCCGAACACAGGGTAGATCTTACCGATGATGGCATCGATGGAGATAAAGGTTGCGATGAAGTAGTACACCAGAATGATGATCAGCCAGAACAGGGTGGTGGTCAGCACGCCGGACATACCGCCGTTCTTGCACAGGGTAACGATCAGGCCTGCGGGGCCGACTGCGAACACGGTACCGACCATGATCAGCAGCACCACAGAGAACACACGCATGATGTTCTGCATCACGGGGCCCAGATAGCGGCCGGTGACCTCGGCGATGGAAGCGCCCTCATTGCGCTCGCTCATCATGCCGGAGAAGTAGTCATGTACGCCGCCGGCAAAGATGGTGCCGAAGGTGATCCACAGGAACACCACGGGGCCCCACAGAGCACCCTGCAGTGCACCAAAGATGGGGCCCAGACCTGCAATGTTCAGCAGCTGGACGAGGAACAGCTTCCACTGGGGCATCACAACGTAGTCAACGCCATCGTTGATGCGCACAGCAGGAGTTTCGCGGTCGTCCGGTCCGAACGTGTTGTCCACGATCTTACCATAGACAAAGTAGCCGATGATAAGGAGCGCCAGACACAGTAAGAAACTAATCATACCAGAAACCTCCTTTTGATTTCAGCCGCCGACAGCTTATGCCATACTGCGGCTATGACCGATCTCTGGCTTCATGTTAACACCTTTTTCATAATTGTGTTAATATTTTTTAGGTATGGTTCCTATATCAAAAAGTATATGGCAGCTTATTTTATTTGTTTATTTAAACTTTTATTTTATGTCGATGGTTCGTTTTAATTTGCTCTATTGTTTCTCGAAAATATTCTTCCGGAAACGGTCAAAAGCGTCCCCGCCAAACTTTGCGCCGCCTTTTTGTGCACTTTGCTTAATCGTTTGCGATTTTCTCCCCAAAACGTGGAATTTGAGACGAAAAGAAGGGAAATCCGCCCTCTCAGGTGGGGCACCCGTGAAAATGGGCTAGCAGAGCGTCCGCAGACGCTCCGCCAGCCCGAAAATAAAAATAATTCTTCCGCTGCAACAACGACGACCGCCGCCAGCGGCGGAAACAGGGAGGAGTTGTTGGGGCAGCGGCCAGCAAGACGCGCGTGCCGCCCAAGGCACGATGCGAATGCTGGGTGCCGCAACCCGGAAGACGCGGCGCGCATTTTAAATCTTCTTCCACCCGCTGTCCTTGATGGTGGCATCCGCCTGCTTGTGCAGCAACTGCACAAACAGCTGCTCCTCCGGCTGCAAAGGCTCCCGCTCCGGGTACACCAGCACGTCCCGCATCTGCTGCTTCTGCGCCGGGCAATTATGCAGCGCCAGATGGTACTGCTCCAGCGCGCGCTGCGGCATGGGGGACGACCACATATAGGCCGTGGGCAGGTTTTGCAGAATGGAGAACTGGCTGCACCGCTCGTACACATGGATCCGGCGGTTGGGGTTCACCTCCCAGCGGGAAGCGGTGCTCTCGTCCCCGGGCAGATGAGTGTCGCCGTGCAGCACCTCGATGTAATCGTTCAGCTCGTCCAGCTCGCGCACCTGCCGCCGCGCCAGCGGGCTGTCCTGACTGGTGAGCAGCAGGTAGGAAAACTCCATGATAGGCTCCTGCCGCAGACCGTGGCGCTGGCAGTAGCGCAGATAGTAGTCCTCGTCCTCGGCGGCATAGCGCAGCAGCGCTATGTGGTAGCCCTGCCGCAGCACAAAATCCAAAGCTTCAATGGCACCGCTCTCCCGGATATGCACCCGCAGCTGCTCGCTGCGGGCTGCCTGCTGCAAAAAATCCACCGCCGCATAGGAGGCGTAGGTGGCATGGGTCAGCACCACCCGCAGCTCGGCGCAGCTGCGCTGCTGGTGCGCCTCCTGCTTCAGCTCGTCCACCTGCTGCAGCACCCGCTGCGCCTGCCGGATGAACCGTTTGCCCTGCTCGGTGGGGATCATGCCCGTGGAGGAGCGCTCGAAGATGCGCAACCCGTATTCCTCTTCCAGATTCTTCAGCGCCTTGCTCACATTGGGCTGCGCCGCGTACAGCTGCTTTGCCGCCGCCGACACCGACCCCCATTTCATGATGGCTACCAGATACCGCAGTTCCGTAATATTCATGAACCCCTCCGCGTGGTTTGCAGTCGTAACTGTATTGTAACAATTTCTCCGCGTCGCTGTCAAGCGGGGGAGAATAAACCCTCTCAGTCCGCTCCCCCTTGCACCAAAGCCCCCGGGTGCTATATAATAAGGAAAAACACAAAGGAGGGGCTGTACCATGCTGGAATACCGCGTGCTGCGCATTGACGAGCAGCTGTACGGCTGCGAGGAGCTGCCCGCCGGACAGCCGGTGCTGTGCGATGTGACCCTGACCGATGCCGCCGGGGCTGCCCGCATTCTGCCCTACCCGGACAGGGAGCTGATATGTCTTGGCATCGACGAGGGAGACACCGTTTGTCTGCTGCCGGACGGCACCCTGCACAAGCTGTAAGGAGTAATTTTATGCATAATATCTATTTTACCCGCCACGGCGAGACGGTATGGAACGTGGAAAATAAGATCTGCGGCATGACCGACAGCCCGCTGACCGCCCGCGGGCAGCAGCAGGCGCGGCAGCTGGGCGAGCTTGTCCGGGACAGCGGCCTGCACATCGACGAGATCTTGTACTCTCCCCTTTCCCGCGCCGCCGACACCGCAAAGGCTATTGCCGCCGCTACCGGTCTGCCCGCCCGCTGCGAGCCCCGCCTGCGGGAGCAGTGCTTTGGCAAATACGAGGGCACGCCCCGGGACGGTGCGGAGTTCCGCATCTCCAAGACCCACTTTGCCGACCGCTATGACGGCGGCGAAAGCATGATGCAGCTTGCGCAGCGCATCTACAACCTGCTGGACGAATTGAAGGCGGACACCGGCAAGACCTACCTGCTGGTGGCGCACAACGGCATCGCCCGGGTGGTGCACTCCTATTTTTACGACATGACCAACGAGGAGTACGCCGCTGCGGGCATCAAAAACTGCCAGCTGGTGGAATACACCTTTGAATAACAGGAAAGCCGCCGGGGCCCCGGCGGCTTTTTTGTTATGGCGCGTCAACCATGACGGTAATGGAATTTCTGATCTTTTGTCACGAACATATACACGCTCACCGCCAGTGCGGCCAGTTCGGCGGCGGTGACAGCCAGCCACACGCCGTCAATGCCCCACAGGGCGGGCAGCAGGAGCAGCGCGGCAAGCTGGAACACCAGCGTGCGCAGAAAGGAGATGAGGGCGCTCGTTACGCCATCGCCCAGCGCCGTGAAGAAGGAGGACGCATACACGTTGAAGCCCATGATGAGGAAGCTCAGCGCATACAGCCGGAAGGCGCGGCTGGTCAGCGCCAGCAGCTGAGCATCGTAGCCCACAAAGATGCGCGCCACATAGGGAATGATGACCATAGACGCCGCCGTCATGCTCACAGCCACCACGGCGATGAGGCGCAGGCTCTTCTGATAAAGGTTATGCACCTCGGCGTGGTTGCGGGCACCGTAATGGAAGCTGACGATGGGTGCGCTGCCCACGGCATAGCCCACGAACACCGCCACAAACAGGAAAGCTGCGTACATGATGACGCCGTAAGCCGCCACGCCGTTTTCTCCGGCAAGCCGCAGCAGCTGGAAGTTATACAGGATATTGACCAGCGACATGGAAAGGCTGGTCATCAGCTCGGAAGAGCCGTTGATGCAGGCATCCCACAGCACGCGGCCGTAAAACTGCGTTCTGCACAGGTGCAGGCGGCTGGTATTGTGGTGGTCGATAAAATAGAACACCGGCAGCACGCCGCCCACCAATTGGCTGATAAGGGTGGCAATTGCAGCGCCCTCCACGCCCCAGTGCAGCATACCCACCATTACCACGTCCAGCACCATGTTGGTGCAGCCTGCACCTACGGTGAACCAGAAGCCCAGAAGCGGCTTTTCGGCGGTGACGAAAAAGCTTTGGAACATATTTTGCAGCGCAAAGGGCGGCAGCGCCAGCATCAGGATGCGCCCGTAGCGCACGGCGTAGTCCAGCAGCTCGCCCTTTGCGCCCAGCAGCATGGCGACCGGGCGCAGGAGCAGGATGCCCAGCACGGCCAGCACACTGACCGAGATGAGCGCTGCCAGCAGAAACATGGTAAAATAGCGGTCGGCTTTTTTCTGGTCACCCTCGCCCAGCGTGATACCAACGATGGCGCTGCCGCCGGTGCCCAGCATAAAGCCGACAGTGCCCAGCAGCTGCGGCAGCGGCATGATGAGGTTGACCGCCGCAAAGGCCGTTTTGCCCACAAAGTTGGAGACGCACAGGCCGTCCACGATGCCGTAGACGGAGGTGAACAGCATGGTGCCGATGCAGGGCAGCACGAACCGCAGCAGCCGGGAATAGGTAAAATGATCGGACAGTTGGATGGTTTCCTTTGGCATAGCTTCTCCTTTTTGAACTTCACATATGCAAAAAGGCCGGATAAGAACCACCGCTCCGGTGCGTTCCCTCTTCTGCTGCGGCACTACGGTGCCCACAGCCTCCGGGAAGCGCGAACGATGACATCTTATCCGGCCCTTCAATTACGTTGAAACAGCCCTCCGATGAGCGAAAAACAGTATAGCAAAGTTTATTTTTGCTGTCAAGCTCCGTTTTGCATCATTCTGCCGCAATGCGGACAAAGGGCGCGATGGCGTTGGCGTCGCCGTGGCGGACGATGGAGTAGGTGATATCGCAGTAGGGCTGGATGGCGGTGCTCTTTTCCACAGTGGAGATGAGCAGCACCTGCAATTGCAGGCGGCGGAAAAGCTCCATCATGGGGCGGATGCGGTCGCTGGTCATTTTACTGAACGCCTCGTCCAGCAGCACCAGACGGATGCTGTTTTCGCTCTTCTGGTAGATCTGCAGAAGGCTTGCGCAGATGGCCACATAGAAGGGCGCCTGATTCTCGCCGCCGGAGGAATCGCGGCTGACGCGGGACAGATACGCCTGCTGCCCGGTGACCTGATTGGTCACCTTGATATCGTAGTCCAGATAGGTGCGGTAGTCCACATAGTCCGAAAGGGTGGCACCGGCGGCGGTGCGTCCCTCCTGCCGGGCGCGGGTGTTCTCGTCCACATCCGCCATGATCTTTTCCATCAGTTCGTCCACCTGACGCTCATAGGCGGGGTCGGCGGTGGCGGCAAGGTTATCCAGAGAATCGCCCTCGGTCATCTGCTGGTTACCCTTGTCCACGATGACCTGATAGAACGCCGCCAGCTGCGGGTCGCGGCTGGGCTCCAGCTCAAAGCGGTAGACCTCCTCGCCGTAGGTCAGCTGCTCCATGACCTTGTTCAGTTCCCGGAACTGCCGCCGGGCGTTGAAGATATCGTCCTTCATGCGGAACAGGATATCCTTGCGGAAGCGGTCCTTGCAGTCCCGCTGCGCCTGCTCCAGGCGGGCGGCGTAGCGCTCCAAATCGATGCGCACAAGGCTCTCATGCTGGGCGCGGTACTGTTCCAGCCCGGCAAGCCCCAGAGGATAATCGCAGACGTAGCGCCGGTTGTATTCCCGCTGCGCCGGTTCCAGCGTGCTGTTCAGGTAGACAGTCAGGGCATCGTCCAGCTTGGCCTGTGCCTTTTCGGCGGCCTGCGCGGCGGCGCGGGGGGATTTATCCGGCCCGGTCAGCGCCTGCTGACGGCTGCGGGAGAGCGGCTCCACCAGCGGATGGGCGGCAAAAAAGCTCTCGGCGGCCTGTGCGCTCTTTTCGGCGGTGTCCACCGCCTTCTGCTGCTCCGTCTCACAGGAGGAGATCTGTTTTTCGCACACGCGCAGATCGCCGCCGGTCTGCTCCACGGCAGTGCGGGCGGCTTCCCATGCGGCTTCGCGCACCTCTTCCTCTTTATATAGCTGCTGCAAAAGCGGATTCTCGCGGCACTCGGCCAGCTTTGCGGCCTGCTTGTCCACCGCCGCGCGGGCGGCGGTCAGGGCGGCGCGGGCGTCCCACAAAGCGGCAAGTTCTTCCAGCGTTGTGCCGCGCAAAAGGGTCTGGTACTGGCTGTATGCGGCTTTCAGGTTCTGCTCTGCCTGTGCGGCGGCGCGTACTTCTTCAGCAAGGGCGTTCATCTCCCCTGCCAGTGCCCCGGCGCGGGCGCGGCGGGCTTCCAAGCCGATATAGCGCTGCGGGGTGCGCAGACGCTCCAACCGGAAGGGATGGTGGCGCAGAAGGTCCCGGGTGGCGCTGTCGGGGTAGTTTTCCAGCGTGTCGGGGGTGTCGCAGCAGACGATGCGGCGCAGGATGGTGTCGGCGTACTGCGCGGCCAGCGGGTTTTCACTGGTGACCTGTGCCGCCAGACTGTCGGCGGGGGCGGTGTCGGCGCGGCGGTTGGCCTTGCGCAGACCCGGGGTGTCCAGCAGGCTGATGGGGCCCACTTTCTCTTTCAGCGCCACAAAAGCGCTCTTTGCGGCGGCGTAGTGGGCGGGCGGCACAAGGATATCGAACCGGCGGTCGCCCAGACAGGCTTCCACGCAGTCCTGCCAGCTCTCATCCTCCACGTTCAGCAGCTCGCAGAAGATGCGGGCGTCCGGCTCCATGCCACGGCTTTTCAGCTCGGCGTTCACGGCGTCCCGCACCCGGGTGGCGGCGTCCCCGTGGGGGTACACCCACTTGCCGCCGGACACGGCATCCAGCTCGGCGCGCTTTTCGGTCTGCTGCCGCTGCAGGGCGGCGGTGTGCTGCCGGGCGGCAAAATAGGCTTCCTCCAGCGGCTTTTCCTGTGCGGTCAGCCAGTCGGTCAGGGCGGGCAGGGTGTCGGGGGTCAGGTCGGCCATCTTCTGCCCGGCGGCAAAGCCGCTGCGGCGCAGCACCGCCAGCAGGTTGCCGGTCTTTTCGGCGGCTTTTTCGGCGGTGTCGGCGCGGCGGGCGGCAGCATCCAGTGCGGTCTGCCGGTGCGCCAGCTCCTCGCTGAGGGCATCCAGTGCGCGGCCCTCGCCGCTGGCACCGGCGGCGCTGTGGGCAGTCAGGTAGGCGCGGCGGGCTTCCGCTTCGGCGGTCTTGGCTTCGGCATAGCGGGTGCGCAGCGTCTCCTGCTGGCGGCGTCCGGCGTCTACCCGCTCCTGCCAGACGGCCTTTTCCCCGGCATCGGCAGCAGCCCGCGCCAGCAGGGCAGCACCCCGGTTCACAAGGGCTTCGGTCTGTTTTTCGGTGGCTTCGCGGCCGAAACGGACGATCTCGTCCAGCGCATCGGCGCGGGTCTGGGCTTCGGCAAGCACGGCGTGCAGGTTTTCCAGCTCCAAGCGGTCACCCTGCAAGGCTTCCAAGTCCAGTTCCGGCTGCGGGAGGATGTACTGGTACAGAAACTCCCGGAAGTTCGGGATCTCGTCCATGCTGGTGCCCATCTGGAACACCTCGTTGAACTTTTTGCCCAGCGGGCTGGCTGCGCGTCCGATGCCCAGTGCGCGGCAGATGCGGTCCCGCGCTTCGCTGGGGCTGCGGGTGTAGGAAAGCCGCCCTTCGGCGGGCTTGAAGTCCTCCTTGGCGCTGGGCGCACCGGTGCGCGGGTCGATAAAGGGCAGCTGTTCCAGCGTGATGCCGTCCTCGGAGATGTACCATGTCTGGTCGCCGGGGTGCAGTTCCTGCATCGGACCTTCGGACTCCACCCGCACCGCGATGACAAAGCTGGTGTGCTTTGCGCTGTCCCAGAACTCCGCCCCGATATACGCCACGGTATGCCCCGGGCGGCGGTAGGCGTTTTCGCCGCGCTGCTTGGCGTGGACAGAGCCTTGCAGGGTGCGGCCGCTTTTCTTATTGCCCAGCGCATTGAAGTTGCGGTTGGTGGTCAGGCAGTAGCGGATGGCGTCCAGAATGGTGGTCTTGCCCACGGCGTTCACGCCGATCATATAGGTCAGACGGGCGCAGTCGAAGGTGGTATTTTCAAAGTTGTGCCAGTTGATAAGTTTCAGGCGCTTGAGTTCGATCATGCTTCACCCTCCCCTGCTTCGGTGTCTGCCCCCTCCGGGCGCTCGTACAGACCAAGCTCGGTGCGGGTGCGGGCGCTCTGGGCGGCGGCATCCGCAAGGTCAGCGTCCGGCAGCGCCAGCAGCACCGTGGGAAATACCTCGATGCGGCTGTCCAGCCCGGAGAGCCGTCCCACCGGACGCGCCAGATTGTACCGGCGCAGGGTGCGCATGAGCTTTTCCAGCGTTTGCTGATCCAGCTTGCGGGGCAGGTTCATCTTTTGCAGCTCTGCCTGCACCTCTTCCACGGTCACCAGCACCTCGTCCGCGCTGGCGGCAAGGCTTTCCCGCTTTTGCAGGTACAAAAGCCGCAGCACCAGCAGCAGGATGCTTTCGTACTTGAGCAGCCGCGCCTGACTGCCCTCATGCTCGTTGACCAGCGCCGCCGCCTGCATGGGCGCGGGGTACAAAAGCACCGCGTAGCCCAGCGGTTTGAACACCGCACGCACCTCGTTGAGGTGATCCTGAATATACAGATATTTCGCCCGCTGTTCCTCTACGCAGCCCAGCACGAAGCAGTGGTTGAGCAGATAGTTTGCGGTCTCTTCCAGCAGATCAATGGTTGCCATCCGTGTTTACCTCCTTGCGGCGGGTCAGGACAAAATCCTGAAACCGGAAGCCGCCGCGCTCCACCCAGTTTCCGGTCATGGTGATATCATACTCCCGGTGCGGCGACTGGGAATAGGTGTGCAGGCCGATGATGCCTGTAAAGTCGTTCGGGTATTCCTCCACAAGGGCGGAGGCGTTCACCTGCGGGCGGGCAGCCAATGCCTGCTGCGCCAGCAGTGCCACGTTTTCCTCGGTGACGGCAAGGCGGGCGTAGTCCAGCAGAAGCTGCTGCTCCTGCCGCAGCCGGGCGGGGTCAAGGGGTTCGGTGCGCACCGGGGCAAGAGGTGCTTCGGTGCGGGGCGCGGCGGGGGGATACAGCGGCTTTGTGCCGAACACTGCCGCCGGGTACAGGTGCAGCCGCGCTGCCACCGGGCCGTCATCCGGCTCGAACAGCTGCTCCGGGCTGCGGATCTCCTCGGCGTAGCGGCGCAGCAGGGCGGTGACGCTGCCCTGCGCCGAGCGGTCGCTGAGCAGCAGGAATTGTGCCCGCTGCACCGCCCGCTTGCGGTAGCGGATGTGGCTGGCGTCGATCTCCTTCATCAGGGTGCTCATCTCCTCCAGCGCATCCCGCTGCTGCTGGATAAGGGCACGCACCCGGGGTGCAGCCTCGCCGGGGGCGCAGCGCTCCACCCGGGCGTAGTCCAGCGCTAAGCGCGGCAGCTGGTTCTGCTCGCAGTCGTCCAGTTCTTCTTCCAGATAGGCGCGATAATTGAACAGGTTATCGCTTGTTTTAAAGCGATGGTACGCCGCCGCCACCACCTTTTCCTCGTACTGATCGAACAGTTCCAGCACCTCCTGCGGGGTGCGGTTATGGGTCAGGCGGTCGATATAATGCCCGATGGAAGCGTTGAGGGCGCGCAGGGACTTGTTCAAAGTTTCAAGGTCTGCCGCCACCTCCCGCAGCACGTTCTCGTAAGGGCTTTTTTCCTGCCCGATGCTGCCCAGCAGCTGCCACGCCTTGTACAGCTTGCCGGTGTAGGTGACCACCCGGGGGTTCAATATCTCTTCCAGCGCGTCCAGCAGCGGGGTGACCTCCGGCATAAAGGCAAAGGTCGGCTCGCTCTCATAACTGCCGGGCTGCTCCTCCAGCCAGCCGGTGCGGCGCAGACGCAGCAGAAAGCCCACCGCCAGCGTGTGGGGGTCGCGGGTGGGCTGCTCGTCCTCATCGCCCGCGCCGTCGGCGTCCAGCGCCAGCGGCTTTGCCAGCGCGGCAAAATAATCCTCGGCGCGGGAGACGGCTTCGGCGCGGGAAATGCTGTAATCTGCCGTATGGCGGCACTCCTCCCAGAGCAGCAGCAAAAGCTCTGCATAAAACGCCCGGTTGGGCCCCGCCAGCGGGCGGAACAGCCGTGGGCTGACCAGTTCAAACAGCTGCATGGAAACGTCCTTTCTGTGTGAGTTCGATACCCTTTTATTGTACCACAGCGGGCGGGGTTTGTCACAAAAAGGCGAAAAAAAGCCCCGGGGAGCGGAGTGCTCCTCGGGGCGGGGTGGGGTTCAGTTCTACGGGGTGGTGTTGGTCAGCTCAAAGCCGATGGCAACGTAGGTCTTGCCGCCAATGGTCTTTGCGCCGACCCCCAGCGCGGTAAGCTCCAGCGTTATGCCGTTTTTCTTTGCAGCCTCGATCTCCTGCTCCACAGCATAATACAGGGTGCGGAGACTCATTTTGTCCGGCGTGATGTTCGGCGTGTTTGCGGCCTCGTAGAAAAGCGGCACATAGTTCTCTTTCGTGCTTTTGCGCACATCATAGCAGATCTGCACCAGCCGCACCGTGGTCTTACCATCGCCATCTGTTTTGTAGAGCGTCTCACCGGTCAGGCTGTCCGCGCCGTGTTTCTCCTCGATGTGCTCGATGGCCAGCCTCTTGATGTCGGCATCGTTTGTAACCGCTTCCCCGTTTTCAAGTTCCTTCTCGAATTTCGTTTTCAGCGCTTCCTGATAGGCGCTTTCCACCTTGGCGTCAAACTCCGGGTTGCCGGGGTCGCTGTCGCTGCAGGCGGTGAACAGTGCCAGTGCCATGATACCGGCCAGCAGAACAGCCGCAAGACGCTTTAACTTTTTCATGCAATGCTCCTTTTATAAAATGCAGGGGGCCCGTGCGGATGCACAGGGGTATTCTGCTTTCATTTTACAGCAGCGCGGCAGGGTTCGTCAATGGCAAGTGTGCCTGTTTTTTGCCGGGATTTTTGGGCAGAGCGCAAAAAAGCCCCGGAGGGCGGGTGCTCTCCGGGGTAACATTGTGTAATTACTTCTTGTTGGGGTTCTTGACCTTGAACGCAAATGCCATATAGCTACTGTTGCCATCGCTCTCAACGACAACGCCGAGCTTCGTCCAGGTGCCAGTGCCCTTCACATTCACATTTGTGCCGGGGATTTCTTTGCCAATACCATTCTGGATTTCAGTCAGAATAGTGCTCAGGATTATGCCATATTCATATCTTCCTGTCACAATGACGGTCAGGAACTCTTTATCCTCGCCTTCCACATGAACCTTGCCAACCAGCTTTGCGCCAAGAATCTCAACGCTTGTATCCAGATCATCATGCAGATACTTCTTTGCAGTTTTCTGCAAGTCCTTATCATTCTCGGTCACGCTGGCCGCATTGACCTGCCTGCTCTTAGCGATGCGGTTATATGCCCTTTCCTGCTTCTGCTCGTCCGTGACAGTGCCGCCACCGCCGCCGGAACAGGCGGTAAGCATCACCATAGCCATTGCGCCTGCAAGCAGCAGAGCGACGATCTTTGACAGTTTCTTCATAGGGGTATCCCTCCAATCAGCGTTTTTTGTGGATATGTTTCTTTTTTTCTCGAAAGGCTTTCGCAACCATCGTTGCCTTTCTGCCCTGATTATATCCGACACCTGACGGTTTTGTCAATCGGGAATATCGCTAAACTTCCTGAAGCAGTTTCGTGAAAATGATGAAAATAAGCGGGATTTGTTGCAGTTCTGGTATGTTCTGGAATCAATTCTGTCGACAATCTACGGAATCCTGTTTTCCCTGCCCCGGCGGCGCGGTTTTGCCGGGTGCGGGAACACTTAAATTTGGACATATGTTGTGTTTCAGGCGTTAGCTCCCTCAGACGCGGCTTGTGCCGCGCCAGTTCCCTCGGGGAGAGAGCCCCATTATTTTGCCTTTTTACACATTTTCACCACGTTTTGGTGGTAAAATCATGTCCGAATTGAAACGAACTTGGAGGAAATACCCATGCAACACTGTCCCGCCCGCGCGGCACAGCGGCTGGCGGCGGCAGTTCTGGCGCTGGTTTTGCTGCTGTGCGCCTTTTTGCCCCATGCCCACGCCGCTGAACTGAAAGAGAAAAACGGCATCCGGCTGCTCAGCTTCGACACCAGCCACATCCTTTCCATCGGCAACCAGACCTCCGGCAAGTGCAGCCTGTACGCGCTGCGCTATGCCCGCACCATTCTGGACGGCAAGGTGTGCTCCGGCAGCGGAATGTGGTCGAACGGTGCGGTGTGGTCCGCCGCAGGCTACATCGGGTACTCCGGCACCCGCGCCGAGTGCCTGAAAAAGCTGTACAGCGAGCTTTCCGCCGGGCATCCGGTGATCGTGCACCTGAAAAACACCACAGTCAGCGGGGTAAAGCGCCACACGAACCGTACCTCTACTTATGAATACCACCTGACTTCCTCCGGCTGGAGCGAGGTGAACTACCCCCACATTGCCACCAGCAGCACCTACGGACACTGGGTATGCGTGGCGGGCATCTCCCCCACCGCCGACCCGGAAAACCTGACCGAGAGCGACTTCTACGCCCTCGACCCCGCCCGGGTAACGGCAAATGGACGGCTTGCCGTCACCCGCCTGCTGGATCATACCCTGTGGGTGGAAAACTCTCCCCTCAAGGTGCTGGGGTAAAAATATCATATGATAAAACAGAGCGCCTGACACTGCGGTGTCAGGCGCTCTGTTTCTATTCAGTTCCTTAATATCCCTTCACTGAGAAGCCGCGCTCCCACGGGTCGGGCGGGATGTCCTTCTGGCGGATGCCGGTGATCTGGATATAGTCGCTTTTCTGGATCATGGCGAACAGGGACATGAACTTATCCGGGTCGCCCTGCACTTCCAGCGTCACGCTGCCATCGTCCTCGTTCTGCACCCAACCGGTCAGGTCAAGGGTCTGCGCGGCGTACCGCGCCCGGTAGCGGAAACCTACCCCCTGCACCTGTCCGGTGATGGTGTAGCGCCGCCGCTCCGTGCCTTCCGGCAGTGCGGGCGGGGTGCGATCTTTTTTGGAAAGAAAATCAAACACAGCGGTGTCCCTTTACAACTCCTGATAAGCGGTCATCAGGGCGGGGATGAACTGCTTTTTGCGGCTCACCACGCCCGGCAGCGTCCAGCTGGCATCGGCGGCGGGCTGGGTGTCGAAGCCATCCGTCAGCACCTCGGCGGCGTAGCGCCCGTTGCAGATGACCACGCTCTCCTCCTTGGGCACGTCGGTCAGCAGCATATAGATGTCCTCCACGTTCTGCTTGTTGCGTGCTTCCTCGAGATAGGGCTTCAGCAGCGCCTCGGCGGCGGTCAGGTTCTTGCGGGTCATATAGCTGCCCTGCGCCACACCAAAGCGGATATCACCGCACATGAACACCTTGAAGTCCTGCAAGAACACTTCCTCGGCGGTCTTGCCGTCCAGCTTTTCGCCGGCCTCAAACATCTCGTTGGCAAACTCGTTGATGTCCACCCCGGCGATCTTTGCCAGACGGTTGGCGGCGTTCACGTCAACGGGGGTACAGGTGGGGCTGCGGAACACCAGCGTATCCGAAAGGATGGCGGCCAGCAGCAGACCGGCGGTCTTTTGCGGGATGGTCACGCCGTTTTCATCGTACATCTGGGTGACGATGGTGGCGGTGCAGCCCACCGGCTGGTTGCGGAAATACACCGGGCCGCTGGTCTCCAGACTGCCGATGCGGTGGTGGTCGATAATCTCCAGAATCTCGGCCTGATCAAAGCCCTCCACCGCCTGTGTGGCCTCGTTGTGGTCCACCAGAATGATGCGGCGCTTGCGCAGGTTGATGATATTGCGGCGGCTGATCATACCGCAGTACTTGCCGTCTGCATCCAGAATGGGGAAATACCGGTGACGCACCTTTGCCATCACGCGGGTGACGTCTGCCACCGGGGTGACGAGGGTGAATTTCATGATATCGTCCCGGGTCATGTAATAGGAGATGGGCGCGCACTGGCTGATGAGCTTTGCCGCCGCGTAGGTATCGCAGGGGGCGCTCATGATGGCTACGCCGGTCTCGGCGGCAATGTGCTGGATGGTGCGGCCCACCTTTGCGCCGTTGCAGATGATGATGAGAGAAGCTTCCTTCTCGATGGCGCAGAGCTGGCTTTCGTAGCGGTTGGTCAGGATGACGATATCACCCTTTTCCATGCTGCTTTCCAGCATTTCCGGGGTGGCGGTGCCGATGCGGATGTGGCCGGTGGTGCACTCCGCGTCCTCGCTGCCCACCACCATGGTAGCGCCCAGCGTTTCCAGAATATTGCGGTAGCTGGTGCGGCTCTTGGCAAGGATGCTGGTGTCGAACAGGTCCATGTTGGCGGTGGCGATATCCTTCACCGTGATGACGCCCTGCAATTCGTCATCCTCGCTGGTCACGGGGAGGGTGTCGATCTTCTGGTCGCGCATGATCTCCCACGCCTTGCGCAGGCTGGTGGAGCCGGAGATGCCGGGCACCTGCCGGTAATCCACATCCCGAATTTTAGGGTTGACATCGGTGCACATCCGGGGCGGCGTGACCCCGAACTTTTTCAGCACAAATTCCGTTTCCTGATTCATCTTGCCCGCACGCCGGGCTTCGCAGACCAGATCACTGGTCTTATTTTTCAGCTCTGCATAGGCAATGGCAGAGCAAATGGAGTCGGTGTCCGGGTTGCGATGTCCGATGACAACGACCTTATGCGCAGTTTGCTGCATACTTTACCCCCTTATGGGTCTTTACCTTCTTATCATACCTTATCCATTTATCAAAGCAGCGCCCCTCTCCTGCACAGCGGGGCGGGCTGCAACCTTATTTTAACACAACTGCGCCCATGGGTAAAGGGCACTGCACACGGCAGACTGTTGCTTTTTGACACTTTCTTGTATACAACCTCTTGCATTTCGACAGCTTCCGCTGTATGATAGAAGCATTCGAGCTTTTTTGTCATTTGCAACGGAGGACAGCATGAAATCGTCCAAATTCACATCCACTCCCCTGTTTCCACGGCAGGCGCTGGTGGCGCTGCTGCTGCCGCTGATCGCGGAGCAGGCGTTAAGCGTGACCATCGGTCTGGCTGATACCCTGATGGTATCCTCGGTGGGCGAAGCCGCCGTGTCCGGCGTGAGCCTTGTGGACAGCTTCAACACCCTGATGATCCAGATCATGAGCGCACTGGCGACCGGCGGCGCGGTGGTCACCAGCCAGTACATCGGCCATCAGGAGCCTAAAAACGCTAAGGCGGCGGCGGCGCAGATCTTATTTGTGCTGTCCAGTTTCAGTGTGCTGGTGGCGGCGGTGGTCATCGGCGGGCGGCACGCCATCCTGCGGGGCATCTTCGGCTCCATTGATGCGGACGTGATGCGCTACGCCGAGACCTACTTTCTGCTTTCGGCGCTGAGCTACCCCTTCATTGGCCTGTATAACGCCGGTGCGGCGCTGTTCCGGGCGCAGGGCAACAGCAAGATCAGTATGCTGTCCAGTCTGGTGATGAACGTGGTGAACATCGGCGGCAACGCGGTGCTGATCTACGGCTTCGGCATGGGGGTCATGGGCGCAGCGCTGGCAAGCCTTGTGTCCCGCGCCATTGCCTGCGCGGTGGTGCTGTATCTGCTGCAAAAGCCGGGCTGCGCCCTGCGGGTGGACAGCCTGCGGGCGATGGCTCCGAACGGCGGGCTGATCCGGCGCATCCTGCGGGTGGGCATCCCCGCCGGCATCGAGAACGGCATGTTCCAGATCGGCAAGCTGTCGGTCTCCAGCCTGACCTCCACCCTTGGCACGGCAGCCATTGCCGCCAATGCGGTAGCCAATACCACCACCACCTTCCTGAACATCCCCGCCAACGCCGTGGGCATGGCTGCCCTGACCGTGGTGGGCCAGTGTCTGGGCGCGGGCGAAAAGGAGCAGGCGGTGTACTACTCCCGCCGCCTGATGCTGACCGCCTACTGCGGCGCGTGGGTGATGAACCTTTCGGCGTTCTTCTTCGCCAACCGGTTCGCGGTATCTCTGTTCAACCTCTCGCCGGAGGCGCAGGCCATGGCACTGGACATCATGGTGTGGTTCAACATCGTTTCCCTGTTCGTGTGGCCGTCCAGCTTTACCCTGCCCAACATCCTGCGCGCCGCCGGTGATGCCCGGTTTACCATGACCGTGAGCATCGTGTCCATGTGGGCGTTCCGGGTGGGCTTCTGCTATCTGGCAGTGCTCTGCTTCGGCGGCGGGTTGCTGAGCATCTGGATGGGTATGTATCTGGACTGGGTGTTCCGCTCGCTGTGCTTCTATCTGCGCTTCCGCCGGGGCAGCTGGCTGGAGCAGAGTGTGATCTGATTTTTTAGCATCCACCCCATTCCCGGTCTGTAAAGACCGGCGAAAACGGGGTGGATTTTTTCTTTTTTGCAGGAAACCGCCGCTTTGATTCGTATTATCAGTAGCAGAACGATGGTATTTTTTACAAGTTCCACAAATTATTTTTTCAGCGCTTGACAAAGTTTTCACCTTTCGTTCTTGCAATCTTCATCGTTCGGGCGTATAATTTCTCAATGCTATCGAGTTCTGCTCTTCTGCAAAAGGAGGCTATTCTATGAAACGCAGCTGGCTTGCGCGCCACCCGGTCGGGTTCATGGCGCTGTATTCTATATTTTATCTTTCCGTTTTTCACTATCTGGAGGCAAACGTCCCCCTGCGCAGCATTCTGGTGCACTGCCGTCTGGACGATCTGATTCCCTTCTGCAAATATGCGGTGATCCCCTACTTTGCATGGTTTTTGTGGATCCCCTTCACCCTGTTCTATCTGCTGTGGAAGGCCCCGCGGGAGGACTTCTGGCGGCTATGCCTGCCGCTGTTCTCCGGCATGACCATTGCACTGGCGTGCTACGCGGTGCTGCCCACCGCGCTGGACCTGCGCCCCTACTGGGTGCCGGGCAGCGATATCTTTGCACAGACTGTGCGCTTTTTGTACCGCACCGACACCGCCACCAACGTCTGCCCGTCCATTCATGTGTTCAACTCGGTAACGCTGCTGCTGGCGTACTACCGCAGCCGCATCTTTGATGCGCCCCGCCGCCGCTGGATGCGTCCCGCAGCCGCCGTGCTGTGCATTTCCATCGTCTGCTCCACCGTGCTGCTCAAGCAGCACAGCTGCATTGACGTGGCCTTGGGTGCGCTGCTGGCACTGGCACTGGCGCTGGACAGTGCCTTTACCGCCCTCGAGCGCAGCCAGCTGCCGCAGGTGCGGAGAGCATAAGGAAGAAAGAAAAAGCGACTCCTGTCAGCGCCTTTGGCGCTGGCAGGGGTCGTTTTTTCATTTCCTTTTTTAAAACAGCCCCTCGGGCAGGCAGATATCCTGCTTGGGGACTTTTGTCCACGCAAAGTCCGGCACAAGGCTTTCCGGGGTGCGGGGGGCAGGCTCCGGCTGCAAGCCGTAAGCATACGCAAGCTTGCCGATGATCTCCGGCGCGGTGTATTTTGCCCGCAGGTTTTCAAGGCTCTGGTCGCCGTCCCGCTTGGACAGCCGCCGCCCGTCCGCTGCCAGCAGCAGCGGGCAGTGGGCAAAGCGGGGCGGCTGCAAACCCAGCAGCCGGTACAGGTACAGCTGCCGCGCCGTGGAGGAAAGCAGGTCTGCCCCGCGCACCACCTCGGTGACGCCCATGCGGGCATCGTCCACCACCACTGCCAGCTGATAGGCAAACACGCCGTCTGCCCGGCGCAGATAGAAATCGCCGCAGTCCCGCAGCAGGTTTTCGGTGTGGGTGCCCATGCAGCCGTCCGTAAAGGTGATCTCCTCGTCCGGCACCATCAGGCGGTAGGCAGGGGCTTTCTTTTTGCGCTTTTCCGCGATCTCTTCCGGCGTCAGTCCCCGGCAGGTGCCCGGGTAGATGACGTTGCCGTCCGAGGTGTGGGGTGCGCTGGCGGCGTGCAGCTGGGAGCGGGAGCAAAAGCAGGGGTACACCAGCCCCCTCTGCTCCAGTTTGCGGTAGCTTTGGGTATAGATGTCCCCGCACTCGCTCTGGTAATAGGGCGCGTGTGCGCCGCCGGTGCTGCCGCCCTCGTCCCATGTAAGCCCCAGCCATGCAAGGTCCTGCTCCAGCAGGTCGGCGTAGACGCGGGGGCAGCGCTCGGCGTCCAGGTCCTCAATACGCAGCACGATGCGCCCGCCCTGACTTTTTGCGCTGAGCCATGCCAGCAGGCTGCACGCCAGATTGCCCAGATGCAGCCGTCCGCTGGGGCTGGGCGCAAAGCGCCCGGTGACCGGGCGGTTTTGGGATACAGGGACTTGGTTTTGCATGGGTGTGCTTCCTTTCGCTTTTACTGGTTTTTTCTCATTATAAGCCCTTGCTGTGCAAAGGTCAATGCGCATAAAAAAGCCGCCGCAGGCAGCAATGCCTGCGGCGGCGGGAAAACCGGCTGCTCAGTGCAGCTCCGGCCAGTAGCCCTTGTTGGCTTCGATCATATCGTCCAGAATGGCCTTTGCAACGCTCATGCTGGGCACAGTCTTGTTCAGGGTAAAGGCCTGCAATACCTTCTCGTAGCTGCCTTCCACGCAGCCCTCTACCAGCAGCTTTTCGCTGTTGAGCTGCTGCATCATCAAGCCCTGCTGGAACAGCGGGATGTTGTCCCGGGCAATGACCTCCGGGCCGTTTTTGCCGATGTAGGCGGGCAGCTCCACCATTGCGTCATAGGGCATATTGGGGATCGCGCCGCGGTTCTCGGTGATGATGAGGAAGCGTGCCTTGGTGTCGTTCTTCAGCGCAGCGGAAAGATCTGCGATCCAGTCGCCGTGGCTGCCGGCATAGAAGGTGTTGGCGTCCACCTTGCCGGTCTTGAGGTAGTGGTCGATGCCGTCGAACAGGTTCTTTTCGCGGGTCTCCTCTACCTCGTTGGCGCGGGTGTGGTTCGGGTCCGAGTGCTCCACGAACTCCTTGGCCTGCAGATAGTAGTTCAGGTAGGTGTTGGGCAGGTACTCCGGGAAGTTTTCCATGATCTCGTACTCGCCCTTCCACACATAGTACCAGCTGCCCTTGGTGTGGCGGTTCTGGTTGCTGGAGGAAGTCAGGGCACCCATGCCCTTGAGGTAGCTTTCCGGCAGAAGGATCTGGTTTTCCTTGATGTAGGCGCGCAGCTTGGGCATCAGGTCCTCGCCGTGGTACTGGATGGAGGTGAACCAGCCGAAGTGGTTCAGGCCAAAGTAATCGTAAACGATCTCCTTCTTGTTCTGGATGCCCATGGCAGCTGCCACCACGTCAATGATGGCGATGGGCATATCGCAGATGTTGATGATCCGTGCCTTCGGGCGCAGCTTGCGGCAGGCTTCGGATACGATGGCGGCGGGGTTGGAGTAGTTCAGGATCCAGTAGTCCTTCTTGGCATACTTTTCCACATCGTCGATCAGCTTGATCATGGGGAAGATGGTGCGCATTCCGTAGGCCATGCCGCCGCAGCCGCAGGTCTCCTGTCCCACGCAGCCGTGGCGCAGGGGGATCTTTTCGTCCTGCTCCCGCATGGCGTAACCGCCCACACGCATCTGGGCAAACACAAAAGAGGCATCCGTGTAAGCCTGCTGCACATCGGTGGTGACCACCAGCTTGATGTCGGTATTCAGCTCCTTGTGCAGGACCCAGTCCACCACAACGGCAACCTTGTCCTGCCGCTCCTTGTTGATGTCGAACAGACGGATCTCGTCCACTTCCAGTTCTTCCCGGCGCAGGGCGATGGATTTGACGATACCGGCGGTAAAAGTACTACCGCCGCCAGCAATGGTAATGACCATAGTATAAACGCTCCTTTTTTGTATTTTTTCAGGTTAGCCCGGCGCAATCCGCCGGGACACGGTAAAGCGGTTTACTGGTTTTCCAGCTGTGCCTCCACGGCACGCTTGATATCGGCTACCTGCAGACCGTAAACGATCTGGATATCGGTACCCTTTTTCACGATGCCGCTGTTCGGCAGTTTGTTGATGGCAGCTTCGTCCAGCTTTGCGGGGTCCTTGATGTTTACCCGCAGGCGGGTGAAGCAGTTGTCCACCGACAGGATGTTCTCCTTGCCGCCCAGACCATCGATGACGCACTGCACCTCGGCGGCGTTCTTCACGCTTGCCTTCTTGGCGGGTGCATCGCTCCCCGCGGTCTCGGTGCTCACCTCTTCCCGGCCGGGGGTATGCAGGTTAAAGGCCTTGATCAGCAGGGTAAACACCACGAAGTACACTGCAATCTGGCACAGCGCCAGCAGGTACAGGGTGGGATAGTTGGTCTTATCTGCACCGGCAGAAAGGTTCATCAGCACCGAGCCGAGGAGGTTGGTGGTAAAGCCGGTGACATGGAAGATGTGCAGCAGCACGATGAACAGGCCGGAGATGCAGGCGTGTGCCACCCACAGGATGGGCGCAGTGAAGCAGAACATGAAGTCCAGCGGCTCAGTAATGGAGGCCAGAGAGGCGGTAAAGGCCAGCGGCACCAGAACGGCAGCGGTCTTTTTGCGGTTCTCCTTGCGGGCGCAGAAGATGAAGGCCGCCACGATGCCAAAGTAGCCGAAGGTCTTGGTGAAGCCGGTGTACATCCACACGATGCCGTCCGAGAAGGGCAGACCCATGCTGTACTCCATCATCATGACGATGTAGGAGCCGGTGTAGGTGGCATCGCCTACGGTCAGGCTGTTGCCCAATGCAGAGAACTGGAAGGGGGTATAGATGAGGTGGTGCAGGCCGGTGGGGATGAGGAAACGCTCCAAAAAGCCGTACAGGAACAGGCCGAAGTTGCCGGAGGTTGCGATCAGATCGGTCAGTGCGCTGATGACGTTCTGCACCGGCGGCCAGAAGAAGCAGGAGCCAAAGCCGAACAGGATGGAAAAGACCACCATGCAGGTAAAGGACCAGCGGTTGCCGGAGTAGATCTGGGTGATGATGCCCTTGAACTGCTTTTCACAGGTGCGGTTGTACACCCAGCCGCAGACAAGACCCAGCAGAATGCCGCCGAACACGCCCATATCCACCGTCTGGATGCCGAACACGGTGGACTGACCGGTGCCGTACAGACCCACCAGCGGGTCAGCCTCTGCCAGCATACCCAGCTGGGTCAGGGTGACGTTGCCGGCGGTCAGGTACATAAAGTAGCTCATCAGGCCGATGATGGCAGCCTGCTGCTTGTTCTTTTTGGCCAGCGCCGCTGCGATGCCTACGCAGAACATCAGGCTGAGGTTGTTGATGATGACCATGATGCAGTTGTAGATCAGCTGTCCCAGCAGCTTGATGGGGGTCCACTGCAGAACGGGGATCATCGTACTAAGGCTTGTGCTGGTAAGCAATGCGCCCAGCACAAGGATCAGGCCTGCTGCCGAGATATACGACAGCGGTGAGAGCATGGCTTTGGAGAACTTTTCCAAGCCATTCATGACTTTTTCTTTCATCGTGTAATACTCCTCACTTTTTGACTTGACTGTTTTGGGGGATGATTTCTATTCCGCAGGGCTTCCGGACGCCCTGTTGAAGCGTTTTATCCTACGATCTTGGTCAGGTGGATGAGCAGATAGACCTGCTCCTGATGATCCAGCTCATAATCAAATTCCTGCCGCAGATAGGCATTGATACACTGCAAGCACACCTCGTTGCGGCTGTCGCGCTGCAAAAGCACCGTATACATGGACTCCAGCCCGGCGTCCTGCCAAGGAGTGTGCCGCAGGATGCGCGCCGCCAGAAACTTGAGGTGTACGGTCAGGCGGGTGGTCTCAAGGCTTTCTTCCTCAAAGGTGCAGTGATAGGTATCGCAGATGATCTCCTTGACCGCCTTGACGAATTTTACGGTATCGTAGGCCAGCGCGCCGTCCGCCGCACCGGCTACCAGATGCAGGGCAATGTAGCCCGCTTCGTCCTCCGGCAGCTGTACGCCGCAGAACTGCCGGACAAGTTCCAGCGCCCTTTGCCCCACTGCGTACTCCTTCGGGTACAGCATCCGGGTCTCCGAAAGCATGAGGTTGGGCAGAAAAGTACCCTTTTCCACACGTTCCAGCGCAAAGCTGATATGGTCCACCAGCGAGATGGTGCTTTTGCTGCTGAGCAGGATGCCCTGCTCCTCTGCCGCCAGCGAGATGCGCTCGGCGGCCTGCATCACCTGCGGGGTAACGTTATCCAGCATCTTGAGGAACTTGGTCTGCAGCTCGTTCTGCACATAGTACACCTTGGAAACGCGGCTTTTGTCGATCACGTCCCCCGGGCGGCGGCCAAACCCAAGCCCGTTGCCCACGAGAATGGCTTCCCTGCCGTCCGGCATGACCACCGACACCGCATTGTTATTGAATACCTTTACAGCCTGCATCGCCGCACTCCTCCGCTTCCATGCCGCAGCTTTTATAAAAAGAAAAGGGCACAAGAACCAAAGGGATGCCGTTGCCGCCTTCCCTCTGATGCTCATGCCTGATCGAACAGTTACACGCACTGATAAATTCACTTGTCTGCTTTTGATTATACGAGCCAGTGCAGAGAATGTCAATGCGTTGAACTGCCCGAAATTCAAGCTGCATTTTTGTATATCCTGCACAGGTGCTGCTTGAAATTCGTCCTGCGCAGAACGATTGACAACGCCGTGCGCAGAACGTATACTTAGGGTGTAGATCCCGCTTTGCTCCGGCGGCTTGCCGGGGCACCAGTTACGGAGGTTTTTCTTATGACATCGAAATATATCCGCTCCCTTGCGCTGCTGCTGTGCGCCGCTTTACTGGGCTGTCTGCTGGCAGCTT
>ENA-OPBL01000700-OPBL01000700.1-human-gut-metagenome-genome-assembly--contig:-NODE-700-length-33928-cov-4.208750_pt1 | contig 33928 bp, 18 predicted proteins | sample MGYA00241073_ERZ501461 | MGnify/ENA primary metagenome ERZ501461 (study PRJEB25962, sample SAMEA2042630) | human gut metagenome | biome: human gut; feature: human-associated habitat; material: faeces... | reverse complement strand
GGTTTGTCTCTCGTTTACGGCGTGCAAAATTACAGCTTTATTTGAGAAAACAAAAAGAATCCGACAATTTTTTAGCCTTAAATTTTAAATCTCTCAGATTAGCCTTTATTGTAGAGCTTGAAACAATAATTTAACTTTCAAACATTCTACTGCGTGCCAGCATACAGGCTCCGACAATACCGGCTTTGTCTTTTAATTTGGAGGTCATAATAGCAGAATCCTTATTTACCAGGTTGAGCGAGTATTTACGTACTGCTGTTTTGATAGGCTGGGTAATATAGTCGCCTGTCAGTGATAAGGTTCCGCCTATTATAACTAGTTCCGGATTAAAGATATTAATTAATCCGGCAATCTGTTTTCCTAGTTTTTGGCCTATTTCTTCTACGATTTCAATACAAAGCAGATCTTCTTTATTTACAGAAGCGATAATTTCATCTAAAGTCAAAACATTGTCTTTTGACAAAATCCTGTTGGATAAAATTGAACTTTCTCCGTTCTGGATACGTTCTATTAATATTCGATGAAGAGCAGAGCCTGATGCTTCAGTCTCCAGACAACCTTTTTTCCCACAATGGCAGATGATTTCATTATCGAAAACATTTGTGTGCCCGAATTCTCCGGAAAATCCCGATTTGCCGGTATATATTTTCCCGTCAATAATAATGCCGATACCCAGCCCCCAGCTGACATTTACAAAAATAATATCTTTTTCTCCTTTTACGCACCCTTTCATATATTCTCCGTATGTCATGGCGCGTGTATCATTGTCAATTGTTACTCGAAATCCGATTTTTTCAGTCAACACCTCCGCCAGCGGTCTTTCTTCGAAATTGAACTGGCTGAAACTATATCCGGATTCCGGATTGACTCTGCCGGAAACATTTATATTGATATTTAATATTTTATCATTATCAATATCTACTTTCTTTATAAATTGCAAGATAAGTTTACATAATTCTTCAAGTGCTTCCGACGTATTTTCTGATTTGAAAGGGATATTCATCTTTAACTCTACCATATCACCTTTAAAGTTGATCAGGCCTATGTTAATTGCAAATTTCTTGATATCTACTCCAATGAAGTATCCTGATTCGGGATTTAGGCCGTATAAGCTAGGATAGCGCCCTCCACTCGTTTCCAGTTTGCCGTAATCATTTATATACCCCTCCTCACACATTTCACTAATGAATTTTGTGACAGTTGGGACACTAAGATCTAGCTCCTTTGCTAAATCCGTAATAGTTGAACTACCATTATATATATAATGTGTGATAATCTTCTTCTTAAGAAGAGCGTTTTTAGTCCCTACTTCTATTTCTTTCAGTAAATGTTGTTTCATCTTAGTTCTTCTTTATTCTTTCTCGCAAAGATAATAAATTTATTTATTAATGGAGATTTCTTGTCTTTGAATTTATTATATTCTCAATTTCTGATATTTTTTCGTCGGAAATAATAATAAAGGGCTTTTGAGTGTCAGGTTTAATATAATAAATATTTTTATTAATAATAAACCGAATATTAAATATAAGACTTATATTTGTGCGATTATTGTTTAATTATAAATGAAAGGAAAAATATGATTGTATCTAATCTGCAAAATAGTCAGCGGATTGAAGGACTTCACCCTTTGTTTAAGTCTTTGTTTGACTATGTGAAAACACATGATTTGCTTCATGCCGATTTGGGGCGTATTGAGGTTGATGGTGATCATCTATTTATTAATAATGTGAATCCGGAGTGCGTAACTTCTGATCAGCAGGTTTTAGAATTGCATCATGACTATATTGATGTACATATCTTGTTGGAGGGTGAGGAAATGATTGGTTGGAAAGCTTTAGAAGATTTGCAAAACGAGACTAAGGCATATTCAAAAGAAGAAGATTGTGCTCTGTATTCAGATCGTCCTACTACCTATGTTAGTTTGCTTCCGGGGCAGTTTGTGATTGTATATCCGGAAGATCCTCATGCTCCGGTTATTGGTAGTGGTAAAATACGTAAACTGATAGCCAAAGTGAAGCTCTGAATTATTGTTGTTTTTATATGGAAAAGGTAGTGTCGTCCATAGCAGAAGGCACTACCTTTTTCATGCATAAAGTGTTATAGACTCTAGTCCATTTAGTAATCCTCGAATATATAATAAAATATTTAATTAAATATTTGGCTTATAATAAAAATAGTATTATGTTTGCAATAATTTAATGCGAGTGAAACATAAAAATTGCTTTATATGAAAAACAAAAGTATTTATCCTTGGGTAGTAGTCGGTTTATTGTGGATAGTGGCACTTCTTAATTATATGGACCGCCAAATGCTTTCTACTATGCAAGAAGCTATGAAAGTAGATATTGTAGAACTGAATAAAGCAGAAGCTTTTGGGGCTTTAATGGCTATATTTTTGTGGATCTATGGTTTTATGAGTCCCGTTGCCGGGATTATAGCGGATAGGGTAAATCGTAAGTGGCTAGTTGTCGGTAGTCTTTTTGTTTGGTCCGCTGTCACTTTCTTGATGGGGTATGCCCATGATTTTCATGAACTTTATTGGCTGCGTGCTATAATGGGAGTCAGTGAAGCATTGTATATTCCTTCGGCTTTGTCGTTAATTGCTGACTGGCACGAAGGGAAGTCACGTTCTTTGGCAGTGGGAGTACACATGACCGGTTTATATGTAGGGCAGGCTATTGGTGGTTTTGGAGCTACGGCTGCTGCGGCTTTCTCCTGGCAGGCTACTTTTCATTGGTTTGGTATCGTGGGGATTGTCTATTCTTTGGTACTCATATTATTTTTGAAAGAAAATCCTATTCATAATGTTTCTAGCAAGAAAATAGATAATGTTCCTGGAGAAAAGAAACCTTCTATAATAAGTGGGCTTTCCTTACTGTTTACTAACTGGGCATTTTGGATTATTCTTTTCTATTTTGCTGCTCCCAGTCTTCCGGGGTGGGCAACAAAGAATTGGCTTCCGACCTTATTTGCAGATAGTTTGAATATTCCGATGTCCGAAGCCGGCCCGATATCTACCATAACGATTGCAGTTTCTTCTTTTATCGGCGTTATTTTAGGTGGCATCTTGTCAGACCGTTGGGTACAAAAAAATATTCGTGGACGGGTCTATACCGGAGCTATCGGTTTGGGAATGACTATACCGGCTTTACTTCTGCTGGGTTTTGGACATAGCTTTGTTAGCGTGATTGGTGCAGGCTTACTCTTCGGAATTGGCTTTGGAATATTTGACGCTAATAATATGCCTATTTTATGTCAGTTTGTATCGGCGAAACATCGTGCAACGGCTTATGGTATTATGAATATGACCGGCGTGTTTGCCGGAGCTGCTGTGACAGAAGTGTTAGGGAAATGGACGGATGGAGGAAGCTTGGGACAGGGATTTGCAATGTTGAGCATTGTAGTGGCTGTGGCATTGGTACTTCAAATCTATTTCTTAAGGCCGAAGACAGATAATATGGTAGATTAAGAGTATATATAACTTTATAAAAAATAAAATAATGGAACGAATTAAAGGACTTATTGACGCACCGTTTACTCCTTTTTATGAGAATGGTGAGGTGAATTTAGAACCAATTGAAGCATATGCTAAGATGCTGGTAAAGAATGGACTGCAAGGAGTGTTTATCAATGGTTCTTCCGGTGAAGGCTATATGTTGACAGAAGAAGAACGTATGCGATTGGCCGAACGTTGGGTTTCTGTTGCTCCTGAGGGTTTTAAGGTTATAGTGCATGTTGGTAGCTGCTGTGTAAAGGCTAGCCGTATGTTGGCAGAGCATGCACAAAAAATAGGCGCATGGGGGATTGGTGCTATGGCTCCTCCTTTTCCGAAGATTGGTCGTATTGAGGAACTGGTAAAATATATCGAAGAAATAGCAGCTGGGGCACCCGAACTGCCTTTCTATTATTATCATATTCCGGCGTTCAATGGTGCTTTTTTACCAATGGTTAAGCTATTGGAAGCGGTAGACGGTCGTGTTCCCAATTTTGCAGGTATTAAATATACTTTTGAGAGTATGTATGAATATAACCAATGTCGTTTATATAAAAATGGAAAATTCGATATGCTGCATGGACAGGATGAGACAATTCTTCCTTGTCTGGCTATGGGAGGCGCTCAAGGTGGCATTGGAGGAACAACTAATTATAACGGTAAAGAATTGGTCGGTATTATTGAGGCTTGGGAGGCAGGTGATATAGAAACTGCTCGCGAACGCCAAAACTTCTCACAAGAAGTAATAAACGTGATTTGTCATTTCCGTGGGAATATTGTCGGCGGAAAACGTATCATGAAGTTGATAGGGCTTGATTTGGGCAAGAACCGTACTCCGTTTCAGAATATGACAGATGAGGAAGAAGCGCAGATGAAAGCGGAACTTGAAGCTATTCATTTTTTTGACCGATGCAATAAATTTTAAAAACGCATAGCATGAATACAACAGAATATTTGAGTAAGTGGGCTATATCATATAAAGACGATATAATAAATAATATTATGCCGTTTTGGATGAAGTATGGGTTAGATAGAGAACATGGAGGGGTGTATACATGCGTTAATCGTGACGGTAGTTTGATGGATACTACCAAGTCGGTTTGGTTTCAGGGACGTTTTGGATTTATAGCTGCATATGCATATAATAATATAGAAAAGAATCCTCAATGGCTGGCAGCCTCAAAAAGTTGTATTGATTTTATCGAAGCACATTGTTTTGATACGGACGGACATATGTTTTTTGAAGTTACAGAAGACGGAAAGCCCTTGCGTAAACGCCGTTATGTGTTTTCTGAAGGTTTTGCTGCAATAGCAATGGCTGAGTATGCATTAGCAACAGGTGAAAAAGAATATGCGAAAAAAGCTTTGGATATATTTAAACGTACCTTGCATTTCCTGAATACTCCGGGATTTCTTGAGCCAAAATATTTGCCTACTCTGCCTTCAAGAGGTCATTCTATAACAATGATCTTGATTAACACGGCTTCTCGTATCCGTATGGTTATTGATGATCCGTCGTTGACAGAGCAGATAGATACTTCGATTGCAGCGTTACGTAAATATTTTATTCATCCGGAGTTTAAAGCTTTGCTTGAAATGGTGGGACCTGACGGTGAATTCATAGATACTTGTAACGGGCGCGTTATAAACCCGGGGCACTGTATTGAAACTGCGTGGTTTATCATGGAAGAAGCTAAATATCGTAATTGGGATAAGGACTTACTTCAGTTGGCTCTTCAGATTCTTGATTGGTCTTGGGAGTGGGGATGGGACAAGGAATTCGGAGGAATTATCAATTTCCGTGACTGTCGGAATCTTCCTGTTCAGGACTATTCTCAGGATATGAAATTCTGGTGGCCGCAAACAGAAGCTATTATTGCCACTTTATATGCTTATCAGGCTACCGGAGATGAAAAATATCTTCAGATGCATCAACAGGTGAGTGATTGGGCTTATGCTCATTTCCCGGATAAGGAATATGGGGAATGGTATGGTTATCTTCATCGCGACGGTACTGTGGCCCAACCCGCTAAGGGGAATCTTTTTAAAGGACCTTTCCATATACCTCGTATGATGATTCGTGGTTATATGCTTTGTAAAGAGCTTCTTTGAGATATCACTGTTGATAGTTAAAGATACTTTTATTTAGTAAAGCACGTAGAGAAGCCGGCAAGATAAAAGTCTGCAAGTATATATGAAGCGTAACGCAGATGATGTTCAGGTGTTGTCAGTTACGCAGAATTTGACAAGAAACTGCCAGTGCTGAATTCAACCCCTTATTTTGGATTCATCACTGGTAAGGTTTTCTTTTTTTGAAAAACATTCATTTCTTCACTTTTCCCTGTTTGTCTGTGTTAGTGGATAAAGGATGGGGTGCGAGGAGTTCACTTCCATTTTTCATTATAGCAAGTCTTTATTTCATTATAGTAAATCTGAATATGCTTATAGCATAAATTATACTCATCGCGTATATTTTTCCTTCTTGTAGTTGAAACAAACTTCTAGGATTTTATAAAGCACTGCTTTAAGTAGGCAAAAGCTATGCTTTACACCTCCTAAAGCACTGCTTTAGATTTCTCAAAACGATGTGATATATAGGTATGGTGAAGGAGGTCTGAACAAATTTATTGGAGTTGTAATTAACAAACATGAGCAAACGTTTGAAGTAATCGTCCTGGGTCTCAATAATTGTCGGGGACTTAAAGAATCCGTACCATTTGTGATACCTGTTGCTGTTACACTTATATAGATGACTCTGTTTTGCTTATGCAATTTGTCATTATACCGGTAATTGATTTTGGTTCTACAACACCCCCTAGAGAATTGAATAAGTGTGGTGTTGTCAATAAATAAATGCCTGTTTTTATAAGTATTATTGGTGAATGAATAGATAGTGGTTACAAGTGAACGCATAAGTTCAATTAGAACTTAGTTGAGTTATTTATTCATATTTTCTTCTATCTTATAGAGGATTTAGATATAAATCACCGATATGTATATCTTAAATCGCTGCAAATATATTTATATTATTAATATCTGCAAAGTATTTAATAAATTATTTTCTTATATATGCTATTAAATATAAAAATATGCATTATTAAAGTCATGAATAAAAGGGAAGAGTTATATCTTAAATAGGTAGAAAACAGGTCGATTTTGCGAATATGTTTTTGCTCCGATTAAAATTCTAAAGAGGAATCTGACATAGGGAGATGAGGTATTACCGGAAGATTAGTTCTAATTGGACTTAGATAAGTATCTAAAATTATTTCAATTATTAACTAAAAGTAATACTAATGAAAAAAGACATCCTTTTGCTTATGTTGTGTCTTTTCTGCTCCATAGGGGCTATGGCACAGACAAAAACAATTACCGGTGTGGTAAGCGATGCTGCTGGTGAACCAATCATCGGAGCGAGTGTTGTCGAAGTGGGTACAACAAATGGTACCATTACTGACATCGATGGTAAATTTGTATTAAACATGAATCCGGACGGAAAAATCAGAGTTTCGTATATCGGATATCAAGTACAAACAATTGATCTTAAAGGAAAGACTTCTTTCCGGATTCAGATGAAAGAAGATTCTGAGATGCTGGAAGAAGTGGTAGTAACCGGTTATGGCGGTAAACAGTTGCGTACTAAAGTTACCAACTCAATTTCCAAGGTAAAAGAAGAAACATTGAAGCAGGGATTGTATTCAAATCCCGGTCAGGCATTATCCGGAGCTGTTGCAGGTTTGTCCGTTAGCCAGACTTCCGGTAATCCGGGCAGTACACCGACGCTGGTCCTTCGTGGAGGTACTAACTTTGATGGTTCTGGCTCTCCTCTGATTCTGATTGATGGACAGGTACGTTCTTCTTTGAGTGATATCAATCCGGATGATATTGAATCAATGGAAGTATTGAAAGATGCCGGTGCTACTGCAATCTATGGTGCACGTGCCAATGATGGTGTAATCCTTGTTACAACCAAGCGCGGAAAAAGCGGAAGAGCAGAAGTGAACCTGAAAGCAAAGTTCGGGTTAAACTATTTCAAAAATTCCTATGAGTTTCTTGATGCCGGAGATTATATTTATTGGATGCGTATGGGATATAAGAATGCTTATATGGGAGATATGAAACATCCGGACGGAAGCGCTGTGAAGGCATGGTCTTCACTTAGTTCATTGACTAGTGCTACTCCTTACGGTACAGGTAATGCTTATTTTGCGAGTGACGGGGTGACCCCTCTGGATGGAAACAAAACGAGTTCTGCTATTTGGAGTACAATGAAATATACTGATAATCTGGCTTTTTTGTTGGATCAGGGTTGGCAAACAATGATCGACCCTATCTATGGGGATAAACTTATTTATAAAAACACAGACATCGCAGATTTCAACGTCCAAACTCCAGCATTTTCACAGGATTATAATTTAAGTGTAAGTGGCGGAAATGAAAAAGGGAACTACTATGCCGGGTTAGGTTATAATAAGAGTGACGGTACGGCATACGGCAACTGGTATAAGCGTATAACCTTTACCTTCAATGCTGATTATAAGCTGAAAGAATGGTTAACTTCCAGTTCCAGTTTTAATTTTGCGGACGCTACTTGGAACGGGTTGCCTGCAACTCAGACAGCAGAGGCTAATTATTTTTCTCGTTGTTTGTCATTGCCTCCTACTTTCCGCGGTTACAATGCAGATGGAGAGATGCTGTTAGGCCCTAACTCCGGGGATGGTAATCAGCAGTATAATTTTGATAAGTTTGTCCGGGATCAGAACACTGATAAGTTTACAATGAATCAATCTTTCACTGTAAACTTCATGAAAGGACTTTCGTTAAAGCTTGGTGCAATCTGGTATTATCAGGAAGAAAAGGACGAAAGCTTTAATAAGGATTATTTAAGTTCTCCGGGAAATAAGGTTACTTCACGCAGCACCTCTGCTTATTATGACCGCACACTGGATCAGACCTATAATGCTGTATTAAATTATAATTATCAGATAAACAAAGATCATTATCTGGATGCGATGGCTGGTTTCGAATATTATGATTCTTATAATAAAGGTTTCAATGCATCCGGTTCGGGAGCCCCGACCGACGACTTTATGGATTTACAGTATACGTCAAAAGAAGAGGGAAAACGCTCTATTGACTCTTGGCATTCACGTCAACGTATCATGTCTTTCTTCGGACGTGTAAATTATGATTATCAATCAAAATATCTCTTGTCACTGGTACTTAGAAAAGACGGTTATTCTAAACTGGCAAAAGAAAACCGTTGGGGAGTATTTCCGGGTGTTTCGACCGGGTGGGTTTTCAGCAAAGAGAAATTTATGGCAAACACAAGCGATATACTTTCATTTGGTAAATTACGTGCAAGTTTCGGTCTGAACGGTAATGTCAACAAGAACTTTGTAGGCAATTATACCGTACAGGGGTCATACGGTAGTAATACTTACAATGGCGCTACGGGATTTCTTTTGGGAAGTATTCCTAATCCTTATCTGATGTGGGAGAAATCCAGAACTTTTGAAATCGGTCTTGACTTAGGCTTTCTCGAAAATCGTATTAATGCTAATTTGACCTATTATAATCGTCTGACTAGTGATAAATATGCTAATATCACCGTACCTTCCACGTCTGGAGTAGGTTCTGTGGTTTCCAATAACGGTAAGTTCCAGAATCAAGGATTTGAGTTTGAACTGGCTTTCCGTATTATTGACCGGAAAGACTGGAAATGGAATCTGAACTGGAATGGAGCACTGAACAAAAATAAGGTCGTAGCGTTGCCGGATAACGGGCTGGAACGTAATCGACAAGATGCATATCAGGTATATACCGGCTATGGTGACGCTAAAATGTGGGTAGGAGGCTATCAGGAAGGACAACGTCCGGGTGACTTGTATATGTTTATCGCTGATGGTATCTATAAATCACAGGATGAGATACCGGCTGGTTTGATTGATATTACGTCCGGTAATAATGGATCGACCGGCAGACCTTTATATGGAGGGGCAGAAGGTTATAATAAATTGTCCGACAGCCAAAAAGAAAACGCACTACCTATTCAGCCAGGTGACGTAAAATGGAAAGATGTCAATGGGGACGGCGTGATTGATAATTATGATATGGTAAAGGTCGGAAATACGGTACCGAAGTGGACAGGCGGTTTCAATACTACGGTGAGCTGGAAAGACTTGACGTTATCGGCGCGTTTCGACTATGCTTTAGGGTTCAAAGCGGTAGACTGGAAATCAATGTGGATTATGGCTTGCGCGCAAGGTACATATAATACTATCCAGGAAACTAAGGATACTTGGACACCGGACAATCCGAACGCTAAATATCCTACATATGTTTGGGCGGATCAGTTGGGAAAGAGAAACTATTGCCGTAGTTCTTCCATGTTTGTGTATAATGGTAATTATCTGGCACTTCGTGAACTGTCGCTAACTTATCGGTTACCGTCGATATGGGTGCAAAAAGCTAAATTGAGTAACGTGGAATTATCTGTGACAGGACAAAACTTAGGTTATCTGACAGAAGCGAAGCACTTGTTCTCACCTGAAAAGGCGGATAACAACGGTGGATATCCATTGCCTCGCACTGTAATTTTTGGTATCAACGTTTCTTTCTAACATATAAAAAAGACAGATTATGAAAAAAATAATATACATCATTTCTTTATTTGTATCCTCTGTCCTCTATACATCATGCGATGCTTTGGATTTGACTCCCGAGGATTATTTCGGAAGTGGAAACTATTGGAATAATGAAGCTCAAGTTGATGGATATATGACAGGTATGCATTCTCAACTGAGAAGTTATTATGATATGTTCTATGTTCTAGGAGAAGTTCGTGGTGGAACACAACGTGTAGGAACTTCATCTGAAAATACTAGTTTGAACTATGCTAATCTCCGTTCCAATGTAATTGATCAAGACAGGCCGGGTATTAGTAATTGGTACGGTCTTTATTCTCCAATCATGCAAGTCAATCATTTTATTCAGCAAGTAGAGAATGAATGCAGTTTCCTGGATGATACAAACAGAAAACACTATTTGGCTCAAGCGTATGGATTGAGGGCATTATATTATTTCATGCTTTATAAGACGTATGGGGGAGTGCCTATTGTCACTGAAGTTGAACTCTTGAATGGCAAGGTGACTGCGGACAAATTTTATGTGGAACGTGCGACAGCGGAAGCAACGCTTGAATTTATAAAAGGTGATATTCAAAAATCAGAGAATAATTATGCAGATATTACAGTGACAAATAGTTACGATAAAACAATATGGTCCAAAGCTGCTACCCTGATGTTGAAAGCGGAAATATATATGTGGGCTGCTAAAGTGACCATTACCGGACATACTGCTACCGGAACAACTGATTTGAAGGTTGCTCAAGCAGCTTTGAATCAGATTATAGGTAAGTTTGAATTACTGTCCGATTTTGAAAATGTTTTCAGTACTTCCAATCGTAATAATAAAGAGATTATTTTCACATTACACTTTGCCGACGGCGAAGCAACCAACTGGGCTGGGCAATTTTTATATCAGGATGCAGTATTTATCGGACAGGTGTATGGACGTGACAGCAAGCGGATAGAAACCGACACTTTGAATCTGAAAGGGACTGGCGGTGTATTCAGGCATGAATATACCTATGATTTCTGGTCTGCCTATGATGAAAAAGATACTCGTCGTGATGTAACCTTTTTGGAATATTATACTCAAGAAGATAAAGATCCTGCAAGTTTTGGCTGCGTTATGAAAAAAGGCATAGGTTCAATTAACTCTAATAACAATCGTATTTATGATACGGATATTATTATCTATCGCTATGCGGACGCTTTGCTTATGATGGCCGAAGTGGCAAACGGATTAGGTGAATCATGCAGTACTTATGTTAATGATGTACGTAAGCGTGCTTATGGCGACGACTATGCCGGGCACGAATACGCTGACGGTAGTTTTGAAGCAAACGAATTGGCTATATTGCACGAACGCGATAAGGAATTTGTCTGGGAAGGTAAACGTTGGTTTGATGTTGTACGTATGCAGGATGCTTCTCATAATTCGTTGGCGTTTTCGGCAGCAGCCAATTATCCGTCTACTTCTCCTTTGATTAGTACGAGTGAAAAGCATAAACTTTTATGGCCATTGGATATTAGCACGATGAATATCAATCCATTACTGGAACAAACTCCGGGATATAACACTTATAAAAAGCAGCCGGAATAAAAGTTAGTACATTGTGATAAAAAGCGGGATAGGGACTAATTTATCTATCTCGCTTTTTATCTTTTTCTTCCTTTTAAAGAAAGAAATGGCACACTAATGCTAGTTTATTAATATTCTTGTATATAATAAAATATTTAATTATTTGCTGGTAATATGATAAATTTATATCTTTGTGCCCAAACAATTAATAATACCATGAAAAGAAACCTACTTTTATTATTATCTATCCTTTTTTTATCTGTCTGTGGGACTTTGCAGGCTGTTGCATCGGATACTGTATTTGTGCGTGAAACTCAGATTCCAATTTTGATTGAACGACAGGATAACGTGTTGTTTATGTTGCGTTTGAATGCAAAAGAGAGTCGTAGTTTGGATGAAGTAGTTTTGAATTTTGGCAAAGATGTGAATATGGCGGATATACAGTCCGTTAAGTTATATTATAGTGGTACGGAGGCCAGACAAAACTATGGTAAGAAATTCTTTACTCCCGTATCTTATATTTCCAGCCATACGCCGGGGAAGACATTGGCTGCGAATCCTTCTTATTCGATTAATAAATCACAGGTAAATAATCCCGGGCGGAAAGTGATACTGAATGCTAATCAGAAACTTTTTCCCGGAATCAATTATTTCTGGATCAGTCTGCAAATGAAACCGGGCGCCTCTTTGCTGGATAAAGTGTCAGCTAAGATTGTTACTGTTAAGGTTGATAATAAAGAAGCACTTATGCATACGGTTTCACCGGAGAATATAGCTCATAGGGTAGGAGTAGGGGTACGCCATGCTGGTGACGATGGTTCGGCTGCCTTCCGTATTCCGGGATTGGCAACTACTAATAAAGGAACATTGCTGGGAGTTTATGATGTACGTTATAATAGCAGTGTTGATTTGCAGGAACATGTGGACGTCGGTTTGAGCCGTAGTGTAGACGGTGGTAAAACATGGGAGAAGATGCGTTTACCTTTAGCTTTTGGTGAAACAGGCGGTTTGCCTGCTGCGCAGAACGGTGTTGGCGACCCTTCGATCTTAGTGGATACCAAGACCAACACAACATGGGTGGTGGCGGCTTGGACACATGGAATGGGTAATCAGCGTGCTTGGTGGAGTTCTTATCCGGGAATGGATATGAATCATACGGCCCAGTTGGTATTGTCAAAGAGTACGGACGATGGTAAAACGTGGTCGGAGCCTATTAATATAACAGATCAGGTGAAAGATCCATCCTGGTATTTCCTTTTGCAAGGACCGGGACGAGGTATCACCATGCAAGACGGCACATTGGTATTCCCGATTCAGTTTATCGATTCTACCCGTGTTCCGAATGCGGGAATTATGTATAGCAAAGACCGTGGCGAAACATGGAAAATCCATAACTATGCGCGCACCAATACAACAGAAGCTCAGGTAGCGGAAGTGGAGCCTGGCGTACTGATGTTAAATATGAGAGATAACCGTGGAGGCAGTCGTGCTGTCGCTACTACCAAGGATCTCGGTAAGACTTGGACAGAACATCCTTCTTCCCGTAAAGCTTTACAGGAACCGGTGTGTATGGCAAGTTTAATCAGCGTGAAAGCGGCAGACAACACATTAAATAAGGATATTCTTTTATTCTCCAATCCGAATACGGTAAAAGGTCGTCATCATATCACGATCAAGGCCAGTCTGGATGGAGGTATCACCTGGCTACCCGAACATCAAGTGATGCTGGATGAAGGTGACGGTTGGGGATATTCTTGTTTGACAATGATTGATAAAGAGACAGTCGGCATATTATATGAAAGCAGTGTCGCTCATATGACTTTTCAGGCAATCCGGCTGAGAGATATAATACAATAGGAATTATCATACGACCTGTAATCATGAAAAACAGACTCATATTATTTATATATATTATAATTAACTTATGCACAATTTCAGTGGTAAAAGCAGGTGATTATCACCTGCTCCCCCAGCCGCAAAAGTTTACCCCCTCTCATTTAAACTTTCAGGTGAATAAGGTACAGCTTTCCACTCCTGTGCTTCAACAGGAGTGGGAAACTCTTATCTCCGAAATGGGAGGAACCGTCTCCCCCAAGGCAACCGGTACTATTGAAGTTAAATTACTGCCGACCCTCCCCGAAATACCGATGAACCAGGATGAAGCCTACCGACTGAGCATCACAAAGAAGCGGATAATTGTTGAGGCTGTAACCGAACGCGGTGTTTATTGGGCTATGCAAACTTTAAGGCAGCTGGCAGAAAAAAGGAATTCAAAAACGCATATTCAAGGAGCTGAGATCATCGACTGGCCTGCTTTCCGGGTTCGCGGATTTATGCAGGATGTTGGAAGAAGCTACATTTCACTGGATGAACTTAAGCGTGAAATCGCCGCGCTTGCCAAATTCAAAATCAATGTTTTTCACTGGCATTTGACCGAGAATCAATCCTGGCGTCTGGAAAGTAAGATTTTTCCGATGCTGAACGATAGTGCGAATACCACCCGCATGCCCGGCAAATATTATACGTTGGAAGAAGCCAAGGAGTTGGTTGCATTCTGTAAAGCACATCACATGACGCTGATTCCCGAAATAGATATGCCCGGACATAGCGCTGCATTTATACGTACTTTCCGCCATGATATGCAAAGTCCTGAAGGGATGAAAATTTTGAAATTGTTGATGGATGAAGTCTGTGAAACGTTTGATGTGCCTTATTTGCATATCGGTACGGATGAAGTGCAGTTTACCAATCCCCGTTTTGTGCCGGAAATGGTGTCCTATGTACGTTCCAAAGGTAAGAAAGTAATTTCATGGAATCCGGGTTGGCACTACAAACCCGGGGAGATTGACATGACTCAACTTTGGAGTTATCGTGGAAAGGCGCAGAAAGGGATTCCCGCCATTGACTCACGTTTTCATTATCTGAATCATTTTGACACCTTTGGTGATATCATAGCATTGTACAATAGTCGTATTTATAATAAGGAACAAGGAAGCGAAGATTTGGCAGGGACAATCCTGGCTATCTGGAATGACAGGTTAGTCAGTACCGAGTGGGGGATGATTATCGAAAATAATTTCTATCCTAATATGCTGGCTATGGCGGAACGTGCCTGGAAAGGTGGTGGGACGGAATATTTCGATAAGAACGGAACAATACTTCCAACCGACGAGCATTCGGAACTATTCAGAAGTTTTGCCGATTTTGAACGTCGTTTGTTGTGGCATAAAGAACATACTTTTGACGGTTATCCGTTTGCGTATGTCCGCCAGACAAATGTGAAATGGAATATTACAGATGCTTTCCCGAACGAAGGAAATCTGGCAAAGGCTTTTCCTCCGGAAGAAACTTTGCAGGATAGTTACAGCTATGGAGGAAAAACATACAATGTGCGTCCTGCTATTGGTGCCGGAATCTATTTACGCCACGTGTGGGGGACGCTTATTCCCGGATTTTATAAAGAACCGAAAGAAAACCATACGGCCTACGCCTACACCTATGTCTATTCGCCGAAAGAACAAAACGTTGGTTTGTGGGCTGAATTTCAGAATTACGGACGCTCCGAAGCCGATCTTCCTCCTCTGCCGGGAAAATGGGATTATAAGGAAAGCCGTATCTGGATAAATGAACAGGAAATATTACCGCCTGTCTGGACAGCTACTCACCGCACCAAAAGCAATGAAATAGCTTTGGGCAACGAAAATTGTGTGGCACGCCCGCCTTTGGAAGTTCATCTGCAAAAAGGCTGGAATAAAGTACTTTTGAAATTACCGGTAGGGAAGTTTGTTAGCCCGGAAGTCCGGCTAGTAAAATGGATGTTTACTACTGTCTTTGTTACTCTTGACGGACAGAAAGCGGTAGAAGGACTCATTTACTCACCAAATAAAACACTAGAGTGACATATCGATTATAGAGAGAGAACTATTTATAAATATGCTATGAGCAGATTTGAATATGTTATAATGAAACTCAGATATGCTATAATGAAAAACGGATATGCTAATGAGTAAATAAAAAGAATAGTCATGAAAAAGATCTTTTTTTTAGTGGTCATATTGACCCTGTCTTTGTTATGCCGCGCACAAGAACGCAAATATTCTACGTTTTACTACCAGCGTGCTACATTGTTTGAAGAACTGCCTGTTACTTCCAGTGACATTATTTTTCTGGGAAACAGTATCACAAACGGTGCCGAATGGGCGGAACTGTTCAAGAACAAACATGTCAAAAACCGTGGAATCAGCGGCGACATTTGTATGGGAGTATATGACCGTCTTGATGCTATCCTGAAGGGAAAGCCCGCTAAAATATTTCTTTTGATTGGTATTAATGATGTGAGTAGGGGAACTCCCGCCGATACTATTGTATCCCGTATTGAGATGATTGTCAGGAAGATAAAGGCAGATTCGCCTAAAACAAAGCTATATCTGCAAAGTGTTCTTCCGGTCACCGACCATTACAATATGTTCAAGGGACATACTTCCCGTTGGCAGGTTATCCCTGAAATCAATAAAGGGTTAGTCGGCTTGGCAGAAAAAGAAGGAGCGACCTATATAGATTTGTACTCCCATTTTATAGACAAACAAACCGGAAAGATGAACACTACCTATACAAATGATGGTTTGCATCTTCTGGGGAAAGGTTACTTGAAATGGGTAGAGATTGTGAAACCTTACATTGGGAAGAAATAAATGAAAAAGATTTTACTATTATTCGTCTGTCTGTTCGTTTGTTGGGTGTTGTCTGCCCAGCAACGGATAAAGGTTGCATGTGTAGGAAACAGTATTACCTATGGTACAGGATTATCTGACCGTGCAACACAATCTTATCCTGTGAAGTTGCAAAAGCTGCTGGGAGAACGTTATGAAGTCGAGAACTTCGGGAAACCTGGCGCTACCCTGCTTAATCAGGGACATCGCCCTTATACCCGACAGGAAGAATATCGGAAAGCATTGGATTTTGCAGGAGATATTGTTGTCATTCATTTGGGTATCAATGATACCGACCCTCGCAATTGGCCTAACTACCGTGATTTTTTTGTGAAAGATTATTTGAAGCTGATTGATACATTCCGTGAGGCCAATCCCGCTGTACGGATTATCATTGCACGAATGACTCCGATTGCCGACCGCCATACCCGTTTTTTGTCGGGAACCCGTGATTGGCATGGAGAGATACAAACGGCTATTGAAACGGTGGCACGCTATGCCGGGGTACAGTTAATCGATTTCCACGAACCGCTTTATCCATATCCTTATCTTTTGCCGGACGCTGTTCATCCTGCTGCTGAAGGGGCTGCGATAATGGCGAGAACAGTTTACTCGGCTATCACCGGAGATTATGGAGGCTTGAAATTATCTCCGCTTTATACGGATAATATGATTCTTCAGCGCGATACTCCTTTGAAGGTTCATGGGAGAGCCAATGCAGGAGAGCAAGTAACAGTTTGCATAGACCGCCAGCGGTGGATTACAAAGGCTGCACCGGACGGTAAATGGTCCGTGAAATTATCACCGTTGAAAGCGGGAGGACCTTATACGCTAACAATTTCTACCCCTCATAGAATCTTGAAATATACAAATGTTTTGATAGGAGAGGTTTGGTTATGCTCCGGTCAGTCGAATATGGAATTTATGTTACGGCAGACTATTACCGGCAAAAAAGACATTCCTCAAGCTGCCGACGAACAGTTACGTTTGTATGACATGAAAGCGCGCTGGCGCACGGACGCAGTGCAATGGGACGCTTCCGTTCTCGATTCCTTGAATCATCTTCAATATTATAAGGAGACCGAATGGGAAATTTGTACTCCTGCCAATGCTGCCCATTTCTCTGCAATCGCTTATTATTTCGGTCAGATGTTGCGGGATAGCTTGAAGGTTCCGGTGGGGTTGATCTGTAATGCTATCGGCGGTTCACCCACCGAATCATGGATTGACCGGAATACGTTGGAATATCAATTCCCGGCTATATTAAAAGATTGGACGCGTAATGACTTTATACAGGACTGGGTACGTGGAAGAGCTGCATTGAATGTTAAACTCTCGAAGGAGAAGTTTCAGCGCCACCCTTATGAACCTTGTTATTTATACGAGTCCGGTATTCGGCCGTTGGAGCAATATCCCGTCAGAGGTGTGATCTGGTATCAGGGGGAATCAAACGCTCATAATTGCGAAGCTCATGAGAAGCTCTTTAAACTCTTAGTCGGTAGTTGGCGTAAGAACTGGAAGAATGAGGATTTGCCATTCTATTATGTACAGCTTTCCAGTATAGCTCGTCCTTCGTGGCCGTGGTTCCGTGACAGCCAGCGTAGAATGATGGCTGAAATTCCGAATACCGGTATGGCAGTATCAAGTGATTATGGTGATTCGTTGGATGTACATCCTAGAAATAAAAAACCGGTTGGAGAACGCTTGGCTCGCTGGGCATTGAATAAAACTTATGGAATGCATGATGTGTTGCCTTCCGGACCTTTATTTTGTCGGGCCGATTTTTGTGAAGATGTCGTATATGTTACTTTTGATTACGGCAAGGGGTTGAAGAGTTCGGACGGTGGTCCTTTGCGTACGTTTGAAGTTGCCGAGACAGACGGCGTTTATTATCCCGCAGTTGCCGAAATAATAAACGGTCAGATAAAAGTATATAGCGAACAAGTGAAACGTCCGCGATATATCCGTTATGGCTGGCAACCTTTCACACGTGCAAATTTGGTGAATGAGGCAGGTTTGCCCGCGTCAACTTTTCGTGCGGAAGCGCCCGAATCTTTTGTTGCCGATCTCCATTTACAAAGAATGGAGGGATTTCCTAAGTCGGAGAAAGGACTTAAATCAGGAGTCTCTGCCTGTTATGCAGGAATGCTGAATGGGAAACTGCTGTTGGCAGGAGGTTGTAATTTTCCCGGAATCCCCGCCGGTAAAGGAGGAAAAAAGAAATACTATCAGGGGATTTATGTAGCAGAGATGAATCCAGATACAGTGTTTGTCTGGAATAAAGTTGGAGAACTTCCCGTTTCTGCCGCTTATGGCGTTTCTGTATCCTGTTTGGATGGAATCATCTGTATAGGAGGAACTGACGGTCAGGATGCACTAACTTCTGTTTATAAAATCCGCTGGGATGAGAAAAGCGAAAAGAATGGGAAAAATAAGAAGAAAGGAAAAGTCGTCATCGAAACATTACCGGCTTTACCTTATGCTCTGGATAATATGTGTGGGACGCTAATTGGGGAACAACTATTCATAGCCGGAGGAAATAGAAACGGAAAGCCATCCAATTCCTTCCTCCGACTCGATTTAACTAATCTTTCTGTAGGCTGGCATGAGTTACCGGAATATCCCGGAGATGCACGTACACAAGCCGTTTGTGCCGGCCAGCGTAGGGGAGACGACTACCGTTTCTATTTATGGGGAGGATTTGCTCCTTCTACGGAAGGAAAACCGGCAACACTTTCCACAAGTGGTTACTGTTATTCTTCCGTATCTCGGCAATGGATGCCTGTAGCTACTCCGAAAGGAAGTGACGGAGAGGTTGTATCTTTAGGGGGGGGAGCTGCCGTTGCATTAAATGATAGCTTGGTATTATGTACAGGTGGAGTAAACAAAGACATATTTCTAGCGGCTCTACGGTGTCCTGAAAAAGATTACCTCCTTCATCCGGTAGAATGGTATAAGTTTAATGACCGTATATTGGTCTATAATATCAATCTGGACATCTGGCAGGAAGTTGCCCGTACATCGCTGGTAGCGCGTGCCGGAGCTGCGTTAGTGGGGTGGGATAAAACATATTATAATATTAATGGAGAATTGAAGCCCGGTGTCCGTACTCCGGAAATTATAAAAATAACGGTCGAATAATGGGGGAAAATTGACAAAAAAGTAATATCTTTGACTCCGTTAATATCTAATACCCCCACTATGATATTGAATTTGACAGGAAAAAAGGCTCAGATAGCATGCGGACTACTATGTTGTTGCAGCATGGCGTATGCACAGAGTAATGACAATTCAGAAGTTGTACTTCTACACACAGGCTGGGAATTTTCTCAAGCAGGAACAGAACTATGGCGAACGGCAGAAGTGCCCGGTACAGTACATCAGGACCTTATTCACCACAAATTACTTCCTTCTCCTTTTTATGGAATGAATGAACAGAAGATTCAATGGGTGGAAAACGAAGATTGGGAATACCGCACTTCTTTTACCGTTACAATGGAACAATTGGAGCGGGATGATGCCCAGCTCATCTTTGAAGGTCTTGATACCTATGCAGATGTTTATCTCAACGGTTCCTTACTGTTAAAGTCCGATAATATGTTTGTCGGTTATTCGTTACCTGTAAAGCCACAACTTCGTCTAGGGGAAAACTTACTCCATATATATTTCCATTCACCTATCCGGCAAACTCTTCCTCAATATGCCTCCAACGGATTCAACTATCCGGCGGATAATGACCACCATGAGAAACATCTGAGTGTGTTCTCCCGTAAAGCTCCTTACAGTTACGGTTGGGATTGGGGAATCCGTATGGTAACTAGTGGTATTTGGCGTCCGGTAAAAATCCGTTTTTATGACGCCGCTTCCATTAATGATTATCATATCAAGCAACTGTCGCTGACAGAACACTCTGCCGAACTATCTAATGAACTGGAAATAAACAATATACTTCCTCAATCGATTCAAGCAGAAATACGGATTAATTATTCATTTGAAAAAGGAGAAGAAACTGTAATTAGCCGTTCTGTCACTTTGCAACCCGGACTCAACTCTATCCATATCCCTTCCGAAGTCCTGTCTCCGGTACGCTGGATGCCGAATGGTTGGGGCAAACCGGCTTTGTATGATTTCTCTGCTCAAGTTGTCTTTGACGGTAAAGTGGTAGCCGAGCAATCCCACCGTATCGGTTTACGTACCGTCCGGTTGGTGAACGAGAAAGATGCGGACGGAGAATCTTTCTATTTTGAAGTGAATGGCATTCCTATGTTCGCCAAAGGTGCCAACTATATACCACAGGACGCTCTATTGCCCTCTGTGACTACCGAACGCTATCAGACATTGTTCCGTGATATCAAAGAGGCCAACATGAATGTAGTCCGTATATGGGGTGGAGGAACGTATGAAGACGATCGTTTCTATGATTTGGCGGATGAAAACGGCATCTTGGTTTGGCAGGACTTTATGTTCGCTTGTACCCCTTATCCGTCTGACCCTACATTCTTGAAGCGGGTAGAGGAGGAAGCTTGCTACAACATCCGCCGTCTTCGCAACCACCCTTCGCTGGCTATGTGGTGTGGCAACAATGAGATATTGGAAGCCTTGAAATATTGGGGGTATCAGAAAAAATACACTCCGGAAATCTATCAGGAAATGATGTCCGGTTACGACAAACTCTTCCGTGAACTACTTCCCGCCAAGGTGAAAGAACTCGATGCTGACCGCTTTTATATCCATAGCTCCCCTTATCTAGCCAACTGGGGACGTCCCGAATCATGGGGAATAGGCGATAGCCATAATTGGGGTGTTTGGTACGGACAGAAACCTTTTGAATCATTGGATACCGACTTGCCACGTTTCATGAGCGAATTTGGTTTCCAATCCTTCCCTGAGATGAAAACTATTGCTACATTCGCAGCTCCTGGAGATTATCAAATCGAATCGGAAGTGATGAATGCCCACCAAAAGAGTAGTATTGGCAATGCTTTGATCCGTACTTACATGGAACGTGACTATATCGTACCTGAGAAATTTGAGGACTTTGTATACGTCGGACTGGTTTTGCAAGGCCAGGGAATGCGTCATGGCTTGGAAGCTCACCGTCGTAACCGTCCTTATTGCATGGGTACTCTATACTGGCAGTTGAACGATAGCTGGCCCGTCGTTTCATGGTCGAGTATCGACTATTATGGTAACTGGAAAGCTTTGCATTATCAGGCGAAACGTGCTTTTGCTCCTATTCATATCAACCCTATTCAGCGGAATGACAGCTTATGTGTCTACCTTCTTTCCGATCGCCTTGATACGTTGGAGAAAATGACATTAGAAATGAAAGTCATAGACTTTGAGGGAAAAAAGATCAGTAAACCGATGCTCTTGAAATCTTTGTCGGTTCCTGCAAATACCTCTCAATGTGTATATCGGACAAAACTTGACGCCTTACTGTCTTCGACAAAACGCCCGCTTTCGGAAGAACTCCTCCACTGCTTCATGCTGCTTACCTTGAAAGACAAATCCGGACATGTGGTAGATGAAACGGTTTATTTCTTTGCAAAGACCAAAGACCTACTTTTGCCCGAAACGACTATTTCCTATAAAATGAAGCAGACAGATGGCGAATGCGAACTGACACTTCTTTCTCCTGTTTTGGCAAAAGACGTCTTTATCGAAGTACCATTACAGGGTGCCCGTTTTAGTGACAACTTTTTCGATCTTCTGCCCGGAGAACGTAAAACGATTCTCATTACTTCTCCTCAAATAAAGAAAGGGGAGGAACTGCCTCTGACTGTGAAGCATATTCGTGAGACCTATAATTAAATAATTCTATTAATAACTTAACACCTAATTTTTTAGTTTATGAAACAACTCTTAAAATTAACGGGATGTCTGGCGGTAGCAGGGCTTTTTGCCTCTTGTCAATCGGCTCAGCAAGAAGCTGATTACCAGATTATTCCCATGCCTCAGGAAATTGTAACAGCCTCGGGAAACCCCTTCATTCTGAAGAGTAGTGTGAAGATTCTCTATCCGGAAGGTAATGAGAATATGCAACGTAACGCGAAATTTCTGGCAGACTACTTGAAAACAGCTACCGGAAAAGATTTTGTTATCGAAGCCGGAACAGAAGGAGAGAATGCAATTGTATTGGCACTTGGGACAGAATCCGAAAATCCGGAATCTTACCAATTGAAAGTTACCGGTGACGGAATTACAATCACTGCTCCTACAGAGGCCGGAGTATTTTACGGAATTCAATCATTGCGTAAGTCATTGCCTGTCGCAATAGGTGCGGAGATTGCTTTGCCTGCAGTAGAGATAAAGGATGCTCCCCGTTTCGCTTATCGTGGCGCACATTTTGATACGAGTCGTCATTTCTTTACTGTAGATGAAGTGAAGACTTATATTGATATGATGGCTTTGCATAATATGAATCGTTTCCATTGGCATATTACTGAAGACCAAGGTTGGCGTCTGGAAATCAAGAAATACCCGAAACTGACGGAAATAGGTTCTAAGAGAACGGAAACAGTTATCGGACGTAACTCCGGTGAATATGACGGCAAACCTTATGGTGGTTTCTATACGCAGGAAGAGGCTAAGGAAATAGTAGCGTATGCTGCCGAACGTTATATCACGGTTATCCCCGAGATTGACCTTCCGGGACATATGCAGGCTGCTCTTGCCGCTTATCCCGAATTAGGTTGTACTGGCGGTCCGTATGAAGTTTGGAGACAATGGGGTGTATCTGAAGATGTGCTTTGTGCCGGAAACGATCAGGTATTGAAATTCCTCGAAGACGTATATGCTGAATTGATTGAGATCTTCCCGTCAGAATATATCCATGTGGGTGGTGACGAATGCCCGAAAGTACGCTGGGAGAAATGCCCGAAATGTCAGGCACGTATCAAGGCATTGGGGTTAAAATCGGATGATAAACATAGTAAGGAAGAACGTTTGCAGAGTTTCGTAATCAATCACATTGAGAAATTCCTGAACGACCACGGACGTCAGATTATTGGTTGGGATGAAATTCTCGAAGGCGGACTGGCTCCTAACGCGACTGTAATGTCATGGCGTGGAGAAAGAGGTGGTATCGAAGCTGCCAAACAGAAACACGATGTGATTATGACACCGAATACCTATTTGTATTTCGACTATTATCAGACGAAAGATACGGAAAACGAACCTCTCGGAATTGGTGGTTATCTGCCGCTTGAAAGAGTATATAGCTACGAACCTATGCCGACTTCCCTTACTCCGGAAGAACAAAAATATATTAAGGGTGTGCAAGCTAATCTCTGGACTGAATATATTCCTACTTTCTCTCATGCGCAATATATGGTATTGCCTCGTTGGGCTGCATTGTGTGAAATCCAGTGGTCTACTCCCGACAAGAAGAACTATGAAGACTTCCTGTCTCGTTTGCCGCAACTGATTAAGTGGTATGATGCAGAAGGATACAATTATGCAAAACATGTGTTTAACGTAACAGCCGAATATACGCCGAACCCGGCAGACGGTACACTGGACATCACGTTGTCTACCATTGACAATGCCCCTATTCACTATACATTGGACGGTACGGAACCTACTGCCGCTTCTCCGCTTTATGAAGGTGTCCTGAAAATCAAGGAAAATGCAGACTTCTCCGCTATCGCTGTTCGTCCTACCGGAAACAGTCGTGTGATTTCAGAGAAGATCAATTTCAGTAAGTCCAGCATGAAGCCGATTGTAGCTAATCAACCGGTCAACAAACAATATATGTTTAAAGGTGAATCTACACTAGTAGACGGACTGAAAGGAAATGGCAACTATAAGACCGGTCGTTGGATTGCATTCTATAAAAACGATATGGATATGACTATCGACCTTCAGCAACCTACCGAGATTTCGAGCGTTGCTATTTCTACTTGCGTAGAGAAGGGAGACTGGGTGTTTGATGCAAGAGGATTTTCCGTAGAAGTATCAGACGACGGTAAGAACTTTACCAAAGTAGCTTCCGAAGAATACCCTGCTATGGAACAAAGTGATAAGAATGGTATCTACGAACATAAATTGTCATTCACTCCGGTGAAAACTCAGTATGTAAAGGTGGTTGCCTTGTCTGAAAGTAAAATACCGGAATGGCATGGAGGCAAAGGAAATCCTGCTTTCTTGTTTGTAGATGAAATCACAGTAGATTAATGAATATAAGAAATAGATGCACTAAAGTTTGTCTTTTCTTATGGGTATTGGGGATGTGCTTTGCGGCACATCCTCTTCATGCACAGTCCGTAATCCCTGTCCCTCTGAAAATAGAGCAGGGTACGGGCTCTTTTTTACTCTCAGAGAAAACAAAACTTTATACAAACATTCAAGGTGGAGAAGCTCGACTTCTGGAAAGCTATCTGCAAGCATTACCGGTTCATCTAAAGAAAGGAAAGAAAAAAGATACGCAGAACGTACTTTCTCTGTTGATAACCGAAAAGAGCGAACAGTTGCCTTCTCCCGAAAGTTATACCCTGTCCGTCACTCCGGAACGAATCCTTATCCGTGCAACATCGGGAGCGGGATTGTTCTACGGAATCCAGACACTGTTGCAATTATCTCAGCCTTCGGGAACAGGCTATTCCATTGCTTCTGTTGAAGTGCAGGATAGTCCTCGTTTCGCTTATCGCGGCTTAATGCTGGATGTATCCCGTCATTTCTTTTCTAAAGAATTTGTGAAGAAACAGATAGACGCATTGGCATTCTATAAGATCAACCGCCTACATCTGCACCTTACAGATGCGGCAGGCTGGCGAATTGAAATCAAGAAATATCCTTTGCTTACAGAATTTGCAGCCTGGCGTACTGACGCCAATTGGAAGACGTGGTGGAACGGCGGACGTAAGTACCTCCGTTTCGACGAGCCTGGAGCTTCCGGAGGTTACTATACACAGGATGATATTCGCGAAATCGTAGAATATGCTCGTCAGCATTTCATCACGATTATTCCGGAGATTGAAATGCCTGCCCACTCGGAAGAAGTGCTGGCAGCTTATCCGCAACTCTCTTGCGCGGGTGAGCCTTACAAGAACGCGGACTTCTGTATCGGAAACGAAGAAACGTTCACCTTTTTGGAAAATGTGCTGACCGAGGTCATGGCGCTTTTCCCTTCCGAATACATTCACATAGGAGGTGACGAAGCCGGTATGGCAGCGTGGAAAACTTGCCCGAAATGCCAAAAGAGAATGAAAGACGAACATCTCTCTCACGTGGACGAACTGCAAAGTTATCTGATTCATCGTATTGAGAAGTTCCTGAACGATCATGGTCGACGTCTGCTCGGCTGGGACGAGATATTGAAAGGAGGACTGGCTCCTAACGCGACTGTAATGTCATGGCGGGGAGAAGAAGGCGGTATTACAGCTGTAACTTCCGGACACCGGGCTATCATGACGCCGGGTGGCTACTGTTATCTGGATAGTTATCAGGACGCTCCGTACTCTCAGCCGGAAGCGATTGGTGGATACTTGCCATTGAAAAAAGTCTATTCTTACAATCCGGTTTCTACTTCATTGTCAGCGGAACAAGCGAAACTTGTGTATGGTGCGCAAGTTAATCTCTTTACTGAATATGTCCCGACTCCCGAACACGTGGAATATATGCTATATCCACGTACGCTGGCATTGGCGGAAGTTGCCTGGTCGGCTCCGGAACGTAAGTCATGGCCGGACTTCTATGCACGTGCCCTGAAAGCGGTAACGGATTTGCAGGCGAAAGGCTATCACACTTTCGATTTGAAGAGTGAGATCGGAAGTCGGCCGGAATCTTTACAACCCCTTACGCATCTGGCATTGGGAAAGAAAGTGATTTATAACGCTCCTTACAACTCCTCTTATGCAGCACAAGGTGATGTGACTTTGACCGACGGTATCCGTGGCGACTGGACTTACGGTGACGGTGCATGGCAGGGATTTATCTCGAAGAACCGCCTCGATGTAACCGTTGATATGGAAAACGAGACCACTATTCATTCAGTCACAGCAGCTTTCATGCAGGTAGTGGGAGCTGAAGTATTCTTGCCTGCGTCTGTGGTTATTTCAGTTTCCGATGACGGAGTCAATTTTACGGAACTGAAGCATCAGGACTTTGTTGTTAACAAGGAAGAAGCAATCAAGTTTTCCGATGTTTCGTGGGAAGGAACCGTCAAGGGACGCTATGTACGTTATCAGGCGCGTGCCGGCAAAGAACTGGGTGGCTGGATATTTACTGATGAAATCATAGTGAAGTAAGCAAATCCCTCGGTAAAACTCGAAAAAAGAGTCATATTGCGGCTATTAATATCAATAAAAGAAGGAATCTACTCAACCAGATTCCTTCTTTTTTTGTTATATTTGTATTATTACCTTAAAAACTGATAGTTATGATACGACAACACGGTAAACTAACTTTTCTTAGCTTTCTTCTGGTAGTTTTGTGCGGAAATACATTTGCACAGAAGATTCCTGTCATTCCTCTGGACTTGGATTCCTTGATAACGGTAGGCTATGCTACCGGAAGTCTGAAAACCCTCTCCGGTTCTGTGGAGAAAATTACGGAGAAACAAATGAACAAAGACCAGGTAACCAATCCTTTGGAAGCGATTCGGGGTAGGGTACCGGGTTTGACTATTCAACGGGGTACGAATGGCCTCGCAGCTCTGGATGCAGTGCGCCTGCGTGGAACCACTTCACTGACTAGTGGTAACGATCCTCTGATTATTGTCGATGGAGTGTTTGGCGACCTTAGTATGCTGACCTCCATTTATCCCACAGATATCGAAAGTTTCACGATTCTGAAAGATGCTTCCGAAACGGCACAATACGGTTCACGTGGTGCTTCCGGTGTGATTGAAGTCACCACTAAAAAAGGAATGCAGGGTAGGACGCAGGTAGCCTACAACGGTAGTTTCGGCATTTCTACTGTCTACAAGAATCTTAAAATGTTGTCGGGAGACGAGTTCCGTAGCGTAGCTTCCGAACGCGGTATCTCTATTTTAGATAAAGGTAATAATACTAACTTCCAGAAAGAAATACAACAGACAGGTCTGCAACAGAATCATCACGTCGCTTTCTATGGAGGCTCCAGCACGTCGAGCTACCGTGTATCACTTGGTTTTATGGATCGTCAGGGGGTGATTTTGAATGAAGATATGAAGAATTTCACTTCCAATATGAACATGAACCAAAAGATGTTCGATGGCTTCTTCGACTGCGAACTGGGGATGTTCGGTTCTATCCTGAAAAATCATAATCTGGTTGACTATCAGAAAACCTTCTATTCGGCGGCAACCTTTAACCCGACGTATCCTAACCATAAAGATCCCGTTACTAACTCGTGGGACGGCATCACTACCGCCAGTCAGATAACAAACCCGTTGGCATGGATGCAGGTGGACGATGACGACGCTACTTCGCATATCAGTACACACGCCCGTTTCACCTTCAATTTGATGAAAGAATTGAAATTGGTACTGTTCGGTGCCTATACCTATAATATAGTTGAAAATTCGCAATATCTCCCCACCTCTGTTTGGGCGAACGGGCAGGCTTATAAAGGAACAAAGAAAATGGAGTCCCTCCTCGGAAATATGATGCTGACTTATAAAAAAGGCTGGAAAAAGCACTTCTTCGACGTCCTGGCATTAGCCGAACTCCAGAAAGAGACGTACATGGGATATTATACCACAGTCAGCAATTTCAGCACGGATAAGTTCGGCTACAACAATTTGCAAGCCGGTGCAGTCCGTCTGTGGGAGGGGACAAATTCGTACTACGAACAACCCCGTCTCGCATCTTTTATGGGACGTTTCAACTATACGTATGCCGATCGTTATGTCCTGACGCTGAATGCCCGTACGGACGCTTCCTCCAAGTTTGGAGCAAATCATAAGTGGGGCTTCTTTCCCTCCATATCTGCCGCATGGGTAGTCAGTGAGGAAAAGTTTATGAAACGTTTGCCAGTGGTTGATAATTTGAAATTTCGTATCGGTTACGGTCTGGCGGGTAACCAGAGTGGAATTGACTCGTATACTACACTGAATCTGGTAAAGCCGAACGGAGTTGTTCCGGTAGGCAACTCTGCCGTTGTCTCATTGGGTGATTTGAGGAATACGAACCCCGACTTGAAGTGGGAAGTGAAACACACTTTCAATACAGGTTTTGACGTAACTTTGTTTGGTAACCGTCTGTTACTTTCCGCTAACTACTACAATTCCCGAACAACGGATATGCTTTATCTGTATAATGTGAGTGTACCGCCTTTCACTTACAACACTTTACTGGCTAATATCGGCTCCATGCGTAACTGGGGTACGGAAATAGCTATTGGTATCACTCCTCTGAAAACAAAAGATATGGAATTGAACATTAATGCCAATGTCACCTTCCAACGTAACAAACTTCTCTCATTAAGCGGAATGTACAACGGCGAAATGATTTCCGCGCCTGAATACAAGAGCCTTGCCAGTCTCGACGGAGCCGGCTTCCACGGTGGCTACAACCACATCGTCTATCAAATGGTCGGTCAACCGTTAGGTGTTTTTTATTTGCCTCATAGCACCGGACTGGTGTCCGACGGGAACGGTGGATACACCTATGGTATTGCGGACTTGAACGGTGGTGGTGTCAATCTTGAAGACGGCGAAGACCGCTATGTGGCAGGGCAAGCCGTGCCCAAAACAATTCTGGGTTCGAACATCAGCTTCCGTTACAAACACTTCGATCTTTCGGTGCAGATCAACGGAGCTTTCGGCCATAAAATCTATAACGGAACATCACTGACGTATATGAACATGAATATCTTCCCTGACTACAATGTGATGAAATCCGCGCCGAAGCAGAACATTAAGGACCAGACTGCCACTGACTATTGGCTGGAAAAAGGCAATTACGTAAACTTTGACTACGTGACGTTTGGTTGGAATGTACCAATCGAGAAGGTGCAGAAACTCAAGAAGTACGTCCGTTCTTTGCGTCTTGCCTTCACGGTCAACAACCTGGCGACGATTTCCGGCTATTCAGGGCTATCACCGATGATTAACAGTTCTACGGTAAACTCTACTTTGGGGGTGGATGATAAACGTAACTACCCGTTGGCACGTATCTATACATTGGGATTGAGTATTAACTTTTAACGGAGGATGAGAAGATGAAAGAATATTTGAAAAAGATTAGTTTGGTGCTTGCTACGTGTACGTTCTTGTTTTCCTGCGATAAATTTCTGGAAGAAAATCCGAAAGATAAGTTGCCCGAAGATGATGTGTATAATTCCATTTCGGAAGTCTATCTCAATGCTGTTGCTTCGCTCTATACTTATGTGGGCGGTTACAGCGATAGCCAGGGATTGCAGGGAACGGGCAGAGGTGTCTATGACCTCAATACTTTCACTACTGATGAAGCTATTATCCCTACGCGCGGTGGCGACTGGTACGACGGTGGCTTTTGGCAGGGATTATTTCTCCATGATTGGGGTATTGAGAATGATGCCATTCAAGCTACATGGGAGTATCTTTATAAAGTCGTAATGCTTAGTAATAAGTCGCTCGAACGAATCGACAAATTCGCAGAAACCCATTCTGATGCGGAACTCCCGGCTTATCGAGCGGAAGTGCGTGCTATGCGTGCGATGTACTACTATTATCTGCTGGATTTGTTTGGCCGTGTGCCTTTGGTGCAGTCTTCTTCTCCTGCGATGAAAGACGTCGTTCAAAGCGAGCGGAAGACAGTATTCGAATTTATATTCAAGGAATTACAGGAAGTGGCTCCATTACTTTCGGAGGTACACAGCAATCAGTCCGGGCCTTATTATGGGCGTATCACTCGTCCGGTGGTTACTTTCTTGTTGGCAAAACTGGCACTGAATGCCGAAGTTTATACCGATAACGACTGGACGGACAACGAACGTCCCGACGGAAAAAATATCAAGTTCATGGTAGACGGTAATGAACTCAATGCCTGGGAGACGGTCATATACTACTGCGACCAACTGAAAGTTATGAATTATAAACTGGAACCGGAATACGAGACTAACTTCTCTATCTTCAATGAACCGTCCGTAGAGAATATATTCACGATCCCGATGAATAAAACATTGTATACCAATCAGATGCAATACCTTTTTCGTTCCCGTCATTACAACCATGCCAAAGCTTACGGGCTAAGCGGTGAGAATGGTCCCAGTGCAACGATTGAAGCACTCGAAACTTTCGGTTATGGGACAGCTGCCCAAGATCCTCGCTTCGACATCTGTTATTTTGCAGGAGAAATGTATGACTTGAAAGGAGACATTATCAAGCTGGACGACGGTACTGTCTTGGTATATTTCCCTTGGGAAGTAGCATTGGATATCACCGACACCCCGTATGAGCAAACGGCAGGTGCCCGTATGAAAAAGTATGAAGTAGACCCCACCGCCACAAAAGACGGAAAATTAATGGAGAATGACATTGTCCTGTTCCGCTACGCGGACGCTTTACTGATGAAGAGCGAAGCTAAAGTACGCAACGGTGAAAACGGAGACGTCGAGCTAAATCAAGTCCGGAGCCGGGTAAAGGCCGCTCGCCGTCCCGCTACTTTGGAGAATATACTTTCCGAACGCCAGCTTGAATTGGCTTGGGAGGGTTGGAGGCGTCAGGACCTTATCCGCTTCGGAATGTTTACTCGTGCATACAACAGCCGTCCTCAATTACCAAACGAGGAAACCGGTTATACTACCGTATTCCCTATTCCCGAGAAAATACGGGTGATGAATACAAAGCTAGTACAGAATCCGGGGTATTGAGTGGGTTTTAAATAACAAACGCTCCATGTGTCACCAGGCATTCATGGAGCGTTTAATTATTAATAGGAAGAAATTTTTATGTAAGTCTTAATCGAAGAAACTTTTGAACTTCTTGAAGATCTTTTCCTTCACTGACGTACTCGGCTTGAAATTATCCGAATCTTCCATTTTTTCAAGCGCACTCTTTTCCTCCTTGTTGAGAGCTTCCGGCACATAGATACTGACATTCACGAGCAAATCCCCTGTTCCGTATCCATTCACGTTCGGCAATCCTTTACCGCGTAGACGAAGTACCTTTCCCGGTTGAGTACCTGAGTCAATCTTTACCTTCACCTTTCCGTCGATGGTCGGGATCTCCACAGCCCCGCCCAAAGCGGCAGTGGGAAAACTCAACAACAAGTTATAAATCAGATCATTCTCGTCACGAATCAAGTCTGGATGCGGTTCTTCTTCTACGAGAATCAGTAAATCTCCCGGCACGCCGTTATGCTTGCCGGCATTTCCTTTGCCACTCATAGAAAGTTGCATGCCTTCTGCCACTCCGGCAGGTATCTGCACTGTCACTACTTCCTCACCGTAAACGATTCCATCGCCACTACACTTCTTACACTTGTTCTTGATGATTTTACCCTCACCGTTACAAGTAGAGCAGGTGGCACGCGTTTGCATCGTCCCTAAAATAGTCTGCTGGTTACGGATCACCGTACCACTACCTTTACAAGTTGGACACGTTTCCGAACCGCCGTCCCCTTCGGCACCACTACCGTGGCACTGGTCACACGGCACATATTTCTTGAGCTTGAACTTTTTCTCCACTCCGGTAGAGATTTCTTTCAACGTCAGTTTCACCTTCACGCGCAGGTCACTTCCGCGATACCGTCGCTGCTGCGAACCTCCGCCGCCGCCGAATCCGCTGAAACCACCGAATCCTCCTCCGCGACCTCCGAAGATGTCACCGAACATGGAGAAAATATCATCCATAGACATACCTTCGCCACCGAAACCACCGAACGGGCCTCCGTTGCCGGCTGCACCGCTCACTCCTGCGTGCCCGAACTGGTCGTAACGCGAACGCTTGTCCGGATTGCTCAGCACGTCATACGCTTCGGCAGCCTCCTTGAATTTTTCTTCCGCTTCCTTGTCACCCGGATTCTTGTCGGGGTGGTATTGGATTGCCTTTTTGCGGTAAGCCTTTTTAATCTCTTCTACTGTGGCGGTTTGCCACCTCCAGCACTTCATAATAGTCTCTTTTTTCTGCCATGCTTCCTAACTAACTTTTGTATTTACTCCCCAACTACCACTTTAGCGTGACGAATCACTTTGTCGTTCAGCGTATAACCCGTCTGTACGCAGTCCAGAATCTTACCTTTCTGTTCTTCCGACGGGGCAGGGATCACAGCGATGGCTTCGTGATAATCCGTATCCAGCGGCTGGTGTTTCGTTTCGATGACCTTCACGCCATTCTGTGCCAGGACAGCCATAAACTTATTATAAATCAATTCTACACCTTCCTTCACGGCGCTCACGTCTTTGGCAGTTTCCATCGTTTTGATGGCGCGCTCAAAGTCGTCGATCACCGGCAGAATGCTGCTGATACTTTTTTCGCCACCATTCAGAATCAGTTCCGCCTTCTCCTTGATGGTACGTTTGCGGTAATTGTCAAACTCGGCAGACAGGCGCAGATACTTGTCCTTCTGCTCTTCGATGGCAGTCTGTGCCTCTTCCAGCTCCTTTTCCAACTGCTCCTCATGAGTCAGGGGAGCGGCCTCTTCTGCCTGATCGTTTTGCGGTTGCTCTTCCGCAGTATTCTGAGTTTCTTCCACATTCAGCTCTTCAGCCTTCATTTCTTTTTCTTTTGGATCCATCTTATTATTTATGATTTTATTATTTACGATCTATGATTTAAAATTTTCATCTGCAAAAACTTTGCCAATATGGTCATTTTGCCAAAAACGCTGCAAAGGTAATATATTTATGCCAGATTGACACATTCCGGATAGCTCATAATTCATTTTAAATGCCTACCTTTGCACACTCAAAAAATAGTAGATAGCAAATAGTAAATAGTAAAATAGTAAATATCAAGATGATTACAGTTTCAAACGTTTCGGTGCAGTTTGGTAAAAGAGTATTGTTTAATGACGTAAACCTGAAATTTACAAGTGGTAACTGTTATGGCATTATCGGTGCGAACGGTGCGGGAAAATCTACATTCCTCCGTACGATCTACGGAGATCTCGACCCTACTACCGGTACGATTGCCCTGGGACCGGGCGAACGCCTGTCGGTATTGAGCCAGGACCACTTCAAATGGGATGCTTACACGGTAATGGATACCGTTATGATGGGACACACCGTGTTGTGGGACATCATGAAGCAACGCGAAGTATTGTATGCCAAAGAGGACTTCACGGACGAAGACGGACTGAAAGTGTCCGAACTGGAAGAGAAATTTGCCGAGCTGGACGGATGGAATGCAGAGAGTGACGCAGCCATGCTGTTGAGCGGTCTGGGCATCAAGGAAGACAAGCATTATACATTGATGGGTGAACTGAGCGGTAAGGAAAAGGTGCGCGTGATGCTTGCGCAAGCATTGTACGGCAACCCCGACAACCTTCTGCTGGACGAGCCTACCAATGACCTGGACATGGAGACAGTGACCTGGCTGGAAGAATATCTTTCCAATTTCGAGCACACCGTGCTGGTGGTAAGCCACGACCGTCACTTCCTCGACTCCGTA
>ENA-OPBL01000690-OPBL01000690.1-human-gut-metagenome-genome-assembly--contig:-NODE-690-length-34166-cov-15.409721_pt1 | contig 34166 bp, 29 predicted proteins | sample MGYA00241073_ERZ501461 | MGnify/ENA primary metagenome ERZ501461 (study PRJEB25962, sample SAMEA2042630) | human gut metagenome | biome: human gut; feature: human-associated habitat; material: faeces... | reverse complement strand
ACCGCAGAACGATAAATATCCAGTGTCTGGCGGATCGGGATATTCTGTTTTCGCAATTCTACGCCATAACTGGATATAATCTTCATATCTGCTTCTTAACCTTCCTGTACTCATACTGACATAAGCATTCTTATTTGTTCTTGTATTTTTTATACTCCTTTTTCGGTCCAATAAAGCTCCTTTTTTCCATTTTTATATAAAAAAATTTGTGCGCCTAACTCATCACTACTACAATATATTTATGGGTAATCCCCTTACATCCGGTAAGGATTTATCCATCTCATTACTAAGTAACGAGAATGCGACGTACAGTTATTCAATATCGATATTTTACGCTTGATGATTAGAAGAGTATTTCTATGTATGTCAAAGGAATGACTACTCGCTTTTAGAAACGCTTGAAGATATCTATGGTTTTGAAACATTAGAAAGTTTCATATCTGACATGGCGGATAAGATACTTTCTCAGATTGAAGCTTGGCAGAATCATCCATTGGATAGGGTATAGAAAACTCTCGGCGTTAAGGATATCCTAATCATTTGTGCGGATGGATTTACCGGTATTAAGGAAGCGATTTCTACAGCATTTCCTCAAACAGAATACAAAAGATGTAGTGTCCATCAGGTAAGAAATACTCTTATCCTGAAATACGTTCTGGATTAGGGCAGAAAAGTCTTTACTGCAGATTTAAAAGCCATCTATCAGGCCGCTGATGAGCAGAAGAGCCTGGCTGCTTTAGATTGTGTGACTGAAAAATGGACTTCAAAATATCCTAATTCCATGAAACGCTGGAAGGATAACGGAGATACAGTTTGTCTAATTTTTAAATTTTCAACCACTGTCCGGAAGATTGTTTATATGACAAACGCGGTCAAAATACGGAACTTCACATACCGGAGGCTGAACCGCCAGAGAAGTGCATTTTCAGATGATGCCGCCCTGTTTACTGCGTTTAGAGCCTTTTTTACGTTTTGAAGATCTATATTTAAATTAGGGCATGAAAAATAAACCTTCGTGCCAGTCATGCTTATAAATTTCTTCTTATTAGTTTGTACAATGTAAGATTTTAGTACGGAAACGTTCAAAGTTCCTAAACCCATAAGATGTTCGTTTTAGTACCTTGATCTTATTATTAAAACTTTCTGTTGTCCCATTTGTGATTCCGTATTTAAAAGTATTTAGTATTTCTTTCGACCAGCGGCGAAATGTGTCAGCACATTTTTCGAATTCTTTTAAGCCGGAAGATTCTGCGATTTTTATCCAATCATAGAAATCGCTGTGTTGCCGAGCGTATTTTTGTATCCTTGCAGAGTTCATAAAATCGTTCTATCAACCAGTGTGCCAGCCGTAGATCGTTATTATACAGAAGCATTAGATTGCCTGCCTTTTTGTTTTCCTCTTTTAGATTGTTATATCTTGTTAGGGAAGTTTATGACTACGTTATAGTATTTACGCATGGTAATGGTCATGGTTTTCTGTAGATGTTTGCGGACATTTTCCATATCCCAGGTGACCTGCCGGATGAAATGATACTTATCAATGCAAATTTTGCATTATAAAAAAGTATGGGCAAGATTAACATATGGTTGCCACATATCACAGACGAAGTATTTAACCTTAAGCCGCTGCGTACGATCAGGAAGGATATCCATAATGGAATGATTCTTTGGGTTTACAAGAAAACATTGATACTTACCTGTGCGGGCATTTCCTTTAAATTAATTAATAGAAACAGCTTCTTTTAAAGGTGGACATGAATAGTGGATACTATCGAGTATTCTGCAGACGGTTGTGGCAGAGACATTAGATGTTTTTGCTACAGATTTTAAACTCGGAGTTTCATGAAATAGCTCCGCTATTTTCCGTGTAAGTCGTTTTGTTCGCTGCAGATATCTGGGGAGAAAGTCATAAGCCTCATAGAATTTCTTTCCGCAAGAGCAGGCATAACGGCGATTATGAAGAACAAGATAGATTTTTTTAGCTGAAATGGTAAATCCTTAATAATCTGCCAACAATACTCGTGGATTTTAGCTGTGGGGTTTCCGCAATTCGGACAAATATGCGGTTTTGGTTTAGTATCCAAGAAAAAAATTTACATATTTATCAGCATGGATTGTTTTTGTGACAATAATATCTTCTAAATCAAGTAAATCTTTGATATAATTAGGGAGCATTTATTTGCACCTCCGAGTGGTTTGTTGGCGAGACTGGCGCTTGGGGGTTTTTTGTTACCCTTATAATAAAATAAAAATGCTAGGATACATGAATTAAATTTCATGTACCCCAACATTTATTATAGACCCGTTTATTAGTTTTCGTTTTTTTTCATAATAGTTACGCTACACAACACTAACTAATATGGATTAAATTTCTGCACGATTTCAGATGAAGTGCGCGCACCACAGTCAAGACATCCCGGAATGTCCATTCCCTGGATCAAACCATACACAAAACCGGATATAAAGGAGTCTCCGGCACCTACAGTGTTGACAATTTCAGCAGCAGGGTAAATCCCCTGTCTATAGAAAGTGCTGCCGTCATAACTCATACTGCCTTCTTCTCCAAATGTGGCAGTTACAATGTCAGGCCCATAGGAATAAGCTTTTTTGAGAAAATCCTGGATATTGTCATCGTATTTTTCAAAAGAAAAGAACCCATAATTGGTATTTCTGAGGACGGGCCCAAGGACATCAAAATCTTTATTAAGAGAAAAATCCAGAATTATTTTACATCCTGCTTCGCGAAATTCGGGGAGAAGATGAAGTACATGACCAAACATATCAGTATGAACATAATCATGTGTTTTGGTGAATTCAATATCTTCTCTGGTTGGAGTATAATTTTCCATTACGCCTGGAACATTTTTGATATGAAATCTGTCAGTCCCGTTTTTTAATGTCATGTAAAAAACAGAAGTATCACCTTCATTTACCTGTATATGAGAAGAATCAATCTCATATTCCTTGCATAAATCCAGCATTTCTTTTCCGTATAAGTCGGTACCTACAGTTGTTATTGCAGAGGTCTGGATTCCACGTTTTGCCAGATTAACAATGCAGTCAATTCCGTTTCCGGTAGCATATCGTTTGTCGAGATTCTGATAAACATCTATACAAGAAAAACCAATAGCTGCAACTTTCATTAATGATCGCTCCTTTACATAAAATTATTTACATAGACTCTCTTTGTTTGTTATATTTGAAATGCTAACATAAATCAAAAGATATGTCAATTGAAATATAAAGAATAACTTAAAATGAAATATGGAATAGCTTAAATAATACAAAAATAAGACACAATGCATAAATAAATGCAGAATAAATTGTGATAAATGTGGAAAATTAATAATAGTATTGACATAACGAAATAGAATATGTATTATAAATGCATAACAAATGAGCAAATTAATATAACGAAAGGAGAAGTACAAAATGAGAAAATTACAAATGATGGCACTTTTAATGAGCGGGATGGTGTTAACAGGGGTGTTTGCCGGAGTTAATACAGCACAGGCAGACGCAAAAACAGAAATTACCTTATGGCATTATTTTTCAACCGAGGGATCTCAGCAGAGACTTCAGGAATATGTAGATGAATTTAATGCACAGTCAGACAAAACAGAAGTTAAGGTAACAGTTCTTCCTTTTGCAGATTTCAAGAAACAGCTGACAGTAGGGGCAGCGGCATCATCATTACCAGATCTGGCTATGATTGATAACTGTGACACTGTATCTTATGCAGCAATGGGAATCCTTGAAGACATTACTGATAAAGTAGAAAACTGGAAATCTTATCAGAATTATTTCCCGGAAATTCTGAATACATGTAAATATGAAGATAAGGTATATGGTATGCCTTTACAATCTAATAACCTTGAGATTATTTATAACAAAGATATTTTTGATGAACTGGGTGTAGAGTATCCGACAAATGACTGGACATTTGATGATCTGAAAGAGCTGGCAGAAAAAACTACGACAGACAAATATAAAGGATTTGCAGTATCAGGAATACAGAGTGAAGAATCCACATATCAGTTCCTGCCTTTCTTCTGGACAGCAGGTGGAGAAACCATGAACCTTAATAGTGATGCTGGAAAAACAGCACTTTCTCTCTGGTCAGACATGGTAGCTGAAGGCTATATGCCGAAGGATTGTATTACATGGACACAGTCAGAACTTGCATCTCAGTTTGAAAGCGGAAATATTGCAATGCATGTAATGGGATGTTGGAATATTACACCTTATAAAGATCATGATCTGAACTATGGTGTTGTAGAAATTCCATCAGCAACAGAAGGCGGCGAAAAAACTACAGTGTATGGTGGTGAGAACCTTTGTGTAGTCAAAGGAAAGAATACTGAGAATGCTCTTGAATTCCTTGAGTGGATGGAAGATTATGACAGAATCAGTGAATGGGATAAGGCCAACGACCATTTCACAGCATGTGATGAAGCAGTGGCAGATGAACGTTTCCAGACAGAAGAAATGAAACCTTTTATTGATATGGTTCCAAATTCTCGTGCAAGAGATGTTGTAACATACTGGCCAAGCATATCCGAAGGATACCAGCAGGCAATTCAGGAAGCACTTTCAGGACAGCAGTCAGTAGATCAGGCGCTTGCAGATGGACAGGCACTGATCGATGCAGCAAAAGAATAACAAGCTAACTAACAAGCTAACGGTTACATGATAATAATATCAGCAGTATTTTAAATACTGCTGATATTATAGAAAGGGAGATGATTATGAAACGATTTCTCAGAAAAGGAGAGGGATATATATATATATATTACCGGCACTGCTGTTTATGCTGGTGTTTATATTTTATCCTATTATATATAATCTGATTCTTAGTCTTCAGGATGTAACGGTTACCACATTGCTTTCACCGCACAAAGAATTTGTCGGACTGAAAAATTACATTGATGTTTTTAAACAGGGAGAATTCTGGAATGCACTGTTTTTGAACTGTGTGTTTACAGTAGTCTGTATTTTCTTTCAGTTTGTAGGTGGTTTTGCACTTGCTATGGTGTTTAAAAGAAGCGGTGCAGCATTTAGGGTTATGAAATCTCTGATGCTTATCCCTTATATCATACCTGTTACGGTAAACGCAATCCTCTGGAAATTCTTTTTTGCTACCAATGGTGGATTTATCAATGAAATTCTGGTTGGACTTGGAATTATGGATCATGGGATTGAATGGCTCCAACATCCGTGGACAGCGATGTTTTCCGTAATTGTAGCCAATATATGGTGTGGTATCCCATTCTTTATGATACTTCTTTCTACGGGCCTGGCAAATATCCCTCTGGATTTTTATGAAAGTGCGAGAATAGATGGGGCAACTGCATGGCAGCAGTTTGTTTGTATAACCGTACCAAGTGTAAAAGCATCAATTCAGGCTTCTCTCGTTCTTGGAATTGTATATACTTTCAGAGCTTTTGAATTGATTTATGTTATGACTGGCGGCGGACCTGTCAATGGAACGGAATTGCTGACATTATATTCTTATAAAAATTCATTTACTAAATTTGATTTTTCAGTAGGCAGTACAATTTCAAATATTCTGATGTTTATTTTATTAATAGTAGGTGTATTTTACATTCGTATGATGAGAGATGATGAGGAGATGTGATTATGAATAGTGCTAAAAAGAAAAAGAAAATAAAAAACACCCTCATGACGGTTATTGCAGTTGTTTTATTCGTAGCAATGATGTTTCCATTATACTGGATGATCATCACTTCTTTTAAAGAAGAAAAGATGGTATTTGCTACACCGCCTCAGCTTTTTCCATTAAAACCAACAATATCTGCATATGTCATACAGTTTACGTCTACAGTATTTAATATTCTTCAGGGTCTGAAAAACAGTATGATCATTTCATTCTTTGCTATGGTTATTTCGGTGGTACTGTCGATTCCGGCAGCTTATGGAATGGCCAGATTTAAATTAAAGGGAAAAAGAATCATATTGTTGCTGTTTATGGTATCACAGATGCTGCCGCAGATTTCAACATTGGTTCCTAACTTTATTATCTTTCAGAAATTGTCTATTTATAATACATATCTGGCTCCGATATTTGCAGATGCAACATTGGGAATACCATTTTGTATATTAATGCTCAGAACCTATTTTATAAGTATACCGAAGGAAATCGACGAAGCTGCCCGCATTGATGGCTGCAATTCGCTTCAGTCGTTTATAAAGGTAGTACTTCCAATGTGTTCTGGTGGAGTTGCTGTATCATTTGTTTTTTCTTTCCTGTTTGCATACAGTGACCTGGTATATTCACTGACATATATTAATGATTCTACAAAATGGCCGGTAACAGTGGGAATTTATAATGCTATTGGAAGATATGGAACTGCATGGAGTCAGGCAATGGCTTTTGGAACAATAGTTGCTGCACCTGTTATCATTCTGTTTATTTTCATGCAGAAATATATTGTTGAAGGTCTTACAGCCGGTTCAGTAAAAGGGTAAACAATTAAAATTTTTAACTTACAAAGGAGAGAAAGACATGAGTATGGTAATTGATGTACATGTTCATCCAGGATTTTATGAAAAAATTAGCGGTGACAAAGAGGAACTGGAATTCAGAAAAAAACAGGCGCACTGGGATCTGATGTCCCCATTTCCGGTAGAACTTACAAGAACACAGATGAAATTTGCGCATGTAGATAAACTGGTACTTCTTCCAATGGATCTTACTACCAGTGCAGGAGGATGGGTAGTGTCCAATGAGCAGGTATGCACAATGGTACAAGAAGCACCGGATCTCTTCTTTGGATTTGCAAGTGTGGATCCGTATCGTGAAGATGCACTTGAAGTCCTGGAAAAAGCATTTAAAGAACAGGGATTGATGGGTCTGTATCTGAATCCTTCAAAACAGGCGTTTTTCCCGGATGACCCTATGATGGACAAAATTTATGAAAAATGTGTTGAATATAACAAACCTATTATTTTTTCAGCGGGTATGTCATTCTGTGATGATTGCCTGATGAAATATGGAAAACCACTTAATTTTGAACCGGTAGCAATAAAATATCCGGAACTCCGTATATGTATCGGACATATGGGCTGGCCGTTTATTTATGAAACAGCTGCCATGATTCTTAAATATCCGAATGTTTATGCAGATACTTCCATGTTGTATATGGATTCTCCAGAACAGTTTATGAAAGATGTGTTTATGAATCAGTTTGGTCGTCTGTGGCTGGATAATGATTTTGGTGACAAGATTATGTTTGGCTCCAATAATCCCAGATTCCGTACAGCACGCATCAAACGTGGACTGGAATCTCTTGATATCCGTCCTGAAACACTTGAAAAAATACTTGGCGGAAACGCAGAAAAATTCCTTGGTCTGGAGGTAAAATAACATGGTAAAACTTACAACAAAAAAAGTGCTCAGCGAAACAGAGTTTCAGCTGATTTCTATCAGAGATGAAGTGATTAAAGCAGTAGAAGAAAGTGGTATTCAGAATGGATTTGTACTTGTAATGAGTGCTCATACTACAGCAGGTGTAATGGTTAATGAAGATCTGACATGTTTACATACTGATATTGAAGCAACTCTTGATAAGATGGCTCCGGTAGTTGCTGATTACGCACACAGCCATTATCTGCCAAGTTATGGAGCAACTGGTGGAAATGCGCCTGGTCATCTGAAACAGATGCTTACGGGATATGAAGTAATGTTCCCTGTAATTGAAGGAAAGGCACTGATCCGCTTTGCACAGGATATTTATTTCGCAGAATTTGATGGACCACAGATGAGAACATACTATATAGAAGTAATGGGTGAGTAGCCAACAACGACAGAATCCTAAAAATCAGAGCCTGCAGTTAATTGTTGGGGAAAATATAGAAATAGAATGTATCATGTGGTTCAGATAATAATACTAAAGCAGACAAAAATGTAGACGTCTGCAGGAACAGGCTGTCATCTTATCATAAAATTTACAGATAAAAATATATCGATTTAAGGATATATATGTTAATATGTTATATATATTGACGATACATACAGCATAAGTCAATGGAGGATAAGATGGGAAAAACAGCATCAGAACCAATGTATCAGCAGATTGCAGAAGATATTAAAAAGAAAATCCAGACAGGCGAATATAAAGAGAATGAACAGATACCTACAGAAACAGAGCTGGAAAAGATCTATGGAGTGAGCAGGATTACTGTAAGAAAAGCGATGGAGATACTGGTGGGGGAAGAGATTCTGATCCGAAAGCGAAGAATGGGGACTTTTGTTGCACCACGAAGAATTCCCTGGAATCCGGGAAATATATTCAGTTTCAGCAAAACATATGAAGCAGAAGGCCGTGTGGTGAAAACAGAACTTCTGGGAGCAGAGCTGAAGAAGGCAGAAGCTGCTGATCTGCAGAGACTGGAACTGAATGATAATATGGTGCTTTCTATAAGAAGGCTGAGATATGTGGATGGAATTCCGCTGACAATTGAAGAAATGCGCTTTTCCAGAGAGTACCTGTATCTTCTTATGGAGGATTTGACAGGGTCCATACATTCTTTGCTTCAGGAACATGGGGTAAAGCTCAAAGCAGCACAAAAAAGTTTTGCTATTTGCAATGCAACAAAAGAAGAGGCTGAACTGTTGAATGTAGAAAGAGGCAGTGCACTCTTGTTCATGAAAAATATGTTTTATGATCAGAACAAAAACCCGGTTTTTTTCTCCAAAGATGTCTTTAATGCAGACTATTTTGAGCTTAAGTTCACATTGCAGGATAATGATTAAATATGAGGAGGTAATGACAGATGGTTAATTTAAAACGCAGTCAGGTGGCAATTATGAATATTCAGTATAAATTCTTTCCACTGACTAAATTTCTGGATGACGCTGTGAAAAATCAGGTTCAGGCGGTTGAATTATGGGGAGCGGCACCACATTTTCATCCGGAAGATATGACCTACCGCGATATAGTTGCTGTTCGCCATGAAATTGAACGAAGAGGACTTAAACTGATCTGTTATACACCGGAACAATGTATCTATCCTATTAACCTGGCAGCACCTTATGAGTCTGAAAGACGAAGAAGTCTTAAGTTTTTTGAAGATGCTGTAAGAGTTGCTTCCGAATTGGGTACAGATAAAGTCCTGGTGACTGCCGGAACAGGATATTTTGATGGAAGTGATTATGAAGAAGCATGGAAATATGGAAAAGAAGGACTGATGCAGCTAGGAGATCTGGCTGAACATTATGGAATCATGCTTGCACTGGAAGCATGGAGAGAAGATGAAAGTAATCTGATTAATAATCTTGAATCATTAAAAAAGATGATGGATGAACTGAATCATGATCATATAGGTGCAATGCTAGATACCTGTCCGATGGTTCTGGAAAACAAGTCTCCGTCAGATTATCTTAGAGTATTTGGAGATAAGCTGATACATGTTCATTTTATTGACGGTACACCTAGAGGCCATCTGGCATGGGGAGACGGAATTCTTGATATGGAAGGATACCTTAAACAGTTTGATCTATATGGATATAAACACAGTCTTTCACTGGAAATCACAGATGGAAGATATCTGATGGATCCGGAAAAATCTATTCAGCAGTCTGTGGAAAAATTGTATTCAATAATTTGATTAAAACTGCAAACAGCCGCTTGAATAATAGTGTGGGAAACCTTGGTTTTTAGATAAAAATGGCAATACTCAGAGAAATCTAGAGTATTGCTATTTTTTTAAAATAGTTGTAAAGAAACAGGTTCAGCTGTTTTGACGATGGTAAGAGGAAAGATTGGTTTTGCGTTTGTGCAATATCTACAAAAAATAGATGATAAAATCTTGTAAAAGGACAAAAATAACGTAGAAATTAAAAAGGTTGCAGATCGATATATAACGTTATATTATGTTAGTGCAAGGTAAGACATGAACGTTGAACAGGAGGAACTGATATGATAAAGGTTCTTGGACTTGGAGATAATGTAGTAGACAAGTATATGCATATTAAGACTATGTATCCAGGTGGAAATGCTCTGAATATAGCGGTATTAGCTAAGCTATCTGGAATAGAGGCTGGCTATTTTGGAGTATTTGGAGATGATGAAGCTGCTAAACATGTATATAAGACAACGGCAGATATGGGAATTGATGTATCACATTGCAGATTTTACCATGGTGAAAATGGTTATGCTGAAGTAAGACTGGATGATGGCGACAGGGTGTTTATTGGATCAAATCAAGGAGGAGTAAGTAAGGAACATCCAATTGATCTTCTTACAGATATGGATTTGGATTACATTGCGGGATATGATGTTTGCCATACGAGTATTTTCAGTTATGTAGAAGCTGCGCTGCCTAGTATTCGTAAGGCTTCAAGATTTGTATCCTTTGATTTCTCTAATAGATATGATGAGGAATATCTTAAAAAAGTTTGTCCATATATTGATATGGCTGCTATTTCTTGCGGAGATATGCCAAAAGAAGAAATCATAGAGCAGATGAAACGAATCGAAGAATATGGATGTAAACATGTAGTTATGGCTACAAGAGGATCAAAAGGTGCATTCCTTAGAATTGACGGTAAGTTTTATGAACAGTCACCATATTTGGTAGATGCAGTCGATACTATGGCGGCAGGCGACTCGTTTATCACAAGCTTTTTGATAAATTATGTGGACGGGATGAAAGATTGTGTAGAGTTTCCAGAGAAAGCAGGAAATAGAGGAATTACAACAAAAGAAGAATATCAGGATGCATTGATTAAAACTAGTCTTTATAGAGCAGCTGTATTTGCGGCAGGTAACTGCCAGCGAGATGGATCCTTTGGATATGGAAAGAAATTTTAATAAATTCATAAGATAATTAAAATAATTTATTTAGAAGAATATTAAAAGCGCGGCTTTTGATATAAAACGTAAAAATAAAAAGGATGGTGATAAAAATGAAAGTATTATATGATTATCATATGCACAGTGAAATTTCGCCGGATGCTCATTTTCCTATGGAAGAGATGTGTGATTCTGCAGTTAAAAAGGGTCTGAAAGAGATTGCATTTACGGATCATTATGAGTTCTATGTAAATGGTGTAACAAAACCTTATTTTAATGAAGCATATATAGAAGATTATTTTCTTGCATTAAAAAAATGTCAGAAGAGATTTGAAGGACAATTGGTTGTAAAAAGTGGCATGGAGTTTGGCCAGCTTTATATCAATCCGGAGATAAATAATGCTGTTGTCGCGAGATATCCATTTGACTTTGTGTTAGGATCCGTGCATAAATTGGAAAATATTGATCTGACTCAATTGATTATTACAGAAAAGAATGCAGAAAGTGTTGGAGATGCATATTATTATCATCTTTTGGAACTTTCTGAAGAAGGAGATTTTGACTGCTTGGCTCATATTGATTATTTTAAAAAGCATTGTGCGAAACAGGGTTTAGCAGATCTTCATGAGAAATATGAATCTATTATTCGTAAGGTGTTGGAAAATATAATAAATAGAGGAAAGGGTATTGAGATAAACACAGCGTGTATGGGAGGAATCCTGGAAGATACTATGCCAGGGCTTCCGATATTAAAGTTGTACAAGGAGCTTGGTGGAAGTATTATTACGGTAGGATCAGATTCTCACAGGCCAGAGAGAGTAGGATATGGGTTTGATGAGGTGTATCAGAAATTGAAAGAAGCTGGATTTGACAGTATATCAGTGTTTAAGAACAGAAAAAACAAACAGCAGCCAATTTGATGGCTGCTGTTTGTTTTTTCATTGGAATATTATCAAAGCTAAAAGGCTAAATTAATATTCAAGTTTCCACATGTAACGTCTCTGAGTCAGCGGATGATCGCGAACAATTGCAAGCTGTTCTGCATATACTCTTAACACACCTGTAATAACCATTGGGCTAAAGTATTCAGCGACAGAAGCAGGAACAAAATTGCTAAGACCATAGTCTTTGGCATCGATTACAGTTGTTTTAGCATCGAATCTGTTAAGGAAATCAAGTGCTCGGGAGTCCATTTTACGGGTTCTTCCGTCGTTCATAAGAAGAAGGAATGGAACATCTTTTTCTACGATTTCGAATGGTCCATGGAAGAATTCACCATCATGGAAGGAACCAGAGTTGATCCACTGCATTTCCATAAGGAGACAGATGGAGAAAGAATAAGCAACTTTCTGTGTAGCACCAGAACTCATAACATAGATTACTGGTGAGTCTTTGTATGCATCTGCGAATTCTTTTGCTGGTGCGAGAGCATAAGAAACAGCATCTTCGATTGCAGCATAGATATTTTCTGAACCTTTTACCATATCTTCGTAGTTGTCGTATCCTTCAAACTGATGAAGAACTTCAACTGCAAGCATAAGGATATTATTCATTTTTTCAAGTTTAGCAGCATAATTTTTTTCAAATCCATGAACAATGGCATAATCAGCATTTTTGGCGAGTGGAGATTCTCCATCATGTGTAACTGCGATTACCTTTGCTCCTTTTTCACGGGAAAGTTTAGCTGCTTCAACGGTTTCTGGTGTTGTTCCGCCGAGTGAGCATGCAATTACGATGGCTGTTTCGTCAAGAGAAACAGGGGTTGCATAGTTGAATTCGTTTGCAGTGTAGAAACTTGTGCGGATTTTTTTTGCGTTGCAATCCATGAAGTACTGAGCTGGATACTGCTCTGCAGAAGATGCACCACATCCAACAAAGAATAAGGTGTTGATTTCTGGACGCTCAGCTTTGATTGCTTCAATAATTTGTTTTGGTGTCATAGTATAATACCTCCTTGAATATATAATTGTTCGTATGTTGTATGCATACATTATATGATGAATCTGGTCTTGTGTCAATACTTGAGATGAAATGAGTTGAAGAATTGTTTGATATGCACAATAAAAGGATTGATCAGAAAAAGAAAAGATAAGATGTACTAAGATGTTATATAAAAATATTGACACGCATAGTGAGGCATGATATTATCATATTAAATCCGGATTTATATTAAAAATATAAAATTATTTTTATTTAGGAGGATCGTGAACTATGGAAAAAGTAAAGAAAATAGTATCAGATATTCTAGCTAAACATAAAGTTAATACTGTATATTATGTTGGTTGTGGTGGTTCTTTAAGTGGCTTTTTTCCAGCAAAATATTTCCTAAGCGCAGAAGCAACAAAATTGAAGGTTGGTTATATCAATGCAAATGAGTTTGTTCATGCCACACCTAAGGAAATTGGTAAAGATACAATTGTAATTGCTGCCTCTCAGAGAGGAAATACAGCAGAGACTGTAAAAGCAGTTGAAGTTGCAAATGAGCTTGGAGCAGCTACCATTGGTCTTACTTTTGAAGTTCCTTCTCCTCTTGCAGAGGCAGCTCAGTATGTGATTTATTATGAGTTTGGGCCGGAATCTATTGTAGAAAATCAGAAAGTATCTTATGGATTTAAACTTGCATTAGAAATTCTTAATCGAGTTGAAGGATATGATAAATATAATGAGATGATAACAGCTCTTGCTAAATTGAACGATATAGTAGCTAAGGCTAAGATAGATGTCGTTCCGGATGCAATCAAATGGGCATGGGAATTTAAAGATGATTCTGTGATCTATACAATGGGAAGTGGATCATGCTGGGGTCCAGCTCATCAGGAGGCAATTTGTATTTTTATGGAAATGCAGTGGATTAATTCAAGTGTTATTCATTCGGGCGAATTCTTCCATGGACCATTTGAAATTACAGATAAAAATACAGCATTTCTTATGATGAAATCCTGTGGACATACCCGTTTCCTGGATGACAGAGCATTGGATTTCATTAATAAATTTAATAATCGTATTTTTGTGCTTGATGCAACTCAGTATGGTATAAATGAACTGGGTGAAGTAGCTGAATATCTTGAACCTATGTTCTATAATAACGTAATTGGAGTGTTCAATAATCTTCTTGCAGATGCCCGAAAACATCCATTGACAACAAGAAGATATATGTGGAAATTCAAATATTAATTTAAATATTTTAGAAATATCAAAAGGAGGGGAAGTTTTTCCTCCTTTTTGAGTCTTTACACCACAGAGATACAATGAAAAGAGGTAAACATGCTTAATCAGAACTCAACAATACCATTATTGGTCCGGGATTAAATATTAAAAGAAGCCCATTATGCGGAAGAAATTTTGAATATTTTTCAGAAGATCCATATCTTTCCGGGAAGATGGCAGCGTCATATATTCGTGGAATACAGAGTAAAGGCGTTTATGCCTGCCCGAAGCATCTGGCGGTTAACAGTCAGGAACTTCGGAGAATGGCAATGGACGCAGTTGTTGACGAACGGACATTAAGAGAAATTTATCTGACCGGTTTTGAGATAGCTGTTAAAGAAGGACACGCAAAAGCAATCATGAGCAGTTACAACCAGATTAATGGGATTTATGCTAATGAGGACAAACATCTTTTGACAGATATCCTGCGCAAAGAATGGGGATTTGATGGAATTGTAGTAACAGACTGGGGCGGAAGCAATGACCATGTGAAAGGTGTTGCTGCCGGCTCAAATCTGGAGATGCCGTCCTGTGGGTACGATTCTGCAAGAGAAGTGATTGCTGCTGTCCGAAATGGAACGCTGAAGGAAGCGGATTTGGATGAAAGAGTTGGAGAACTGGTGGATGCAGTGATGGAACTGACATCAGGGAAGAAGCTTTCAGATAAAAACTTTGACAGAAATGCACATCATCAACTGGCAAGGAAAGCAGCAGCAGAAAGCATGATTCTTCTGAAAAATGAAAAACAGATTCTTCCGCTGGATACAAAAAAATCCATCGCTGTTATTGGAGATTTTGTTTTTTCACCCAGATATCAGGGGGCAGGGTCTTCTATGGTCAATCCAACAAAAGTAGAAGATATGTCATCGATTTTGCAACAATATGATCTGAATATTCTGGGGATGACAAGAGGCTATCAGAGAAATGGAGATGTAGATGAGAATGATAGAAAGTTTGCATTAAATTTGGCCATGAACGCAGATATTGTGATTTTCTGCTTTGGTCTTGATGAGATCAGTGAATCAGAAGGACTGGACAGAACCCATATGCGTATTCCGCAGGATCAGATCGATCTTCTGCAGGATATCAGTAAAGTGAATGAAAATATTATTGGAATACTGAGTGCAGGATCTGCGATAGAAATGCCATGGCACACCTGCTGCAAAGCGATTTTGCATGGCTATCTGAATGGACAGGCAGGCGCTTCTGCAACATTGGATATTCTGACCGGAAAAGTGAATCCATCAGGAAGACTGGCAGAAACATATCCCATATCTTATGAACAGACACCGGCATTCCGATATTATCCAAGTAATGAGAAAACATCGGAATACCGAGAGAGTGTTTATGTGGGATATCGCTATTATGATACTTCAAAAGTCCGGGTGCAATATCCATTTGGCTTTGGACTTTCCTATACGGAATTTACATATTCTGATCTTATCATAGAAGAGGATGGAATCAAAGTTTCGGTTACCAATACAGGTGACAGAGATGGAGCAGAGGTTGTTCAGATGTATGTAGGACTTCCTAATGCAATCGTGTTCCGACCGGAAAAAGAACTGAAAGGTTTTGTAAAAGTTTATCTAAAGGCAGGAGAAAGCAGACAGCTCAGGATTCCGTTTGATGATAAGACATTCCGTTATTGGAATATAAAAACGGGACAGTGGGAAATAGAAACAGGAACTTATCAGATTATGGTAGGAGCCAGTGTTGCAGATATTCGTTTAACAGGTATGACTGAGAGAATAGGAAATAGTAAAGGGTATCCGTATAATCCGGCAAAAATGCCTTACTATTATACAGGAATCGTGCAGAAAATATCAGATGAGGAATTTCGTGAACTTCTTGGCCATGAGATACCGAACGGGAGATGGAATGGAAATCTGGAAATCAATGATGCAATCTGTCAGATGTATTATGCAAAAAGTCGACTTGCAAGGCTGATATATAGATATCTCACAAAAATGAAAAAGAAGAGTGAGGCACAGGGAAAGCCAGATCTGAATATTCTTTTTATTTACAATATGCCGTTTCGGGGGATTGCCAAGATGACCGGCGGGGCCGTCAGTATGGAAATGGTATATGGAATTGTCGATGCTGTGAATGGCCATTTTATGCTTGGAGTAAAAAAAGTAGTTGGCGGATATTTCAGAAACAGAAGAAATAATAAGAAATATGAAAAATTATTAAAAGGAGCCGGAGGGAAGTGCAGATGAATCATATAAAAAATATATGGAAATGTTTTGAAGAGAAACATGCTACTTTTGCAAAATGGCTTTATCAGATATTCTATTTTGTTATATTCAGTATGGGCGTGACAGTATTCCAGTATCTTGTATTTACATTTTTACCAGGGATTTTGGGAATTGGTCTGGCTGGTACAGAATTTATGTGGCCAAAGGTTTCAATGAATCTGTTTGGAGTAAAATTTACATGGAGCTTGCTGGGGTATAATGTATTGCGTGATGCAACGGGGAATATACTGATCGGTGGTGGACTTGGCTATTTTATCAGTTATGAATTGGGGTCATTTCTTGCACAGTGTATCAATTTTCCGCTTCAGAGAAATATTACTTTTAAAAGCCATGGAAATCCTGTATATCAGGCAATCTGGTATTTTATAGCATGGGTGGTAATTTCACTGATCTGTAATGGATTTAATAATCTGTGGATGCCAGTTGCATCTGCATATGTGGCACCGGCAGTCTATAACATGCTTGTGACAATTATTACAGGTGGAGTTTCCATGGTGATTTTTTTCTTTGTGTTTAAAATTATTTTCCCGGAGGGGAAGGCTGAATCTTTCTGATAAACTGCGGAGCAGTTATTCGGTTATGAGCAAGTAGCAGAGCGGATTGTGAATATCCGCTTGACTAAGGCATTTACCTGAAATAGGTGAGTGCTTTTTTGTTTTCAAGTATTCTATAAGAGACTGTATTTATGCCCTTCATCTTTTGAATATGTGTAAGGACATTTTTTGAGCCGGCATAAAAATGATTTTTACAAAAATTAGAAATAGAAATAAGGCGAGAGAAGAATTTGAAAAATTCATTTCGAAAAGTGTGGAAATATTAGCAGAAGATGAGATGAAAATGAATATTCACAAAGATAAGATGCTATGGTATAATACAAAGTACTGTATTAGGACTTCTGATGAGAGAAGCTGAAATATGGGAAAAGATTTAAAAGGCAAAGAGCTTGGATTGTGAATATCCACTTGATTGTCATTTGATATGTTGGTCAATCAAAGATTTAGCTATTGGACTGGGATAAAATCAAAGGATTTATAGGAGGAAATATAAAAAATGAAATTAGGAATCGTCGGATTACCCAATGTTGGAAAAAGTACATTATTTAATTCATTGACAAAGGCAGGCGCAGAATCTGCAAATTATCCGTTCTGTACCATTGACCCTAATGTAGGTGTTGTTACAGTGCCGGATGAGAGACTGAAGCTTCTCGGAGACTTTTATCATTCTAAGAAAGTGACACCTGCTGTAATTGAATTCGTAGATATTGCAGGACTTGTAAAGGGAGCATCCAAAGGAGAAGGCCTTGGAAACCAGTTCCTTGCAAATATCCGTGAGGTAGATGCAATCGTTCATGTAGTCCGCTGCTTTGAAGATTCCAATGTTATCCATGTAGATGGAAGTATTGATCCTATCCGTGATATTGAAACTATTAATCTGGAGCTGATCTTCTCAGACCTTGAGATCCTTGAGAGAAGAATTGCAAAAGTTACAAAAACAGCACGCATGGACAAAGAGGCTGCCAAGGAGCTTGATTTCCTTCAGAAGGTAAAAACACATCTGGAAGATGGCAAGATGGCAATTACTATGGAAATGGAAAATGAAGATGAAGAAGCCTGGATGTCTACTTATAATCTGCTTACCTGGAAGCCTGTGATCTATGCAGCAAACGTAGCAGAAGGAGATCTGGCTGATGACGGTGAAAGCAACAGCCATGTACAGGCAGTGCGCAAATATGCGGCAGAGCAGAACAGTGAGATTTTCGTTATCTGTGCAGAAATCGAAGAAGAGATCTCTGAACTGGATGATGATGAGAAGAAAATGTTCCTGGAGGATCTGGGACTGACAGAATCAGGACTTGAGAAACTTGTAAAAGCAAGCTATCATCTCCTTGGACTGATGAGTTTCCTTACTTCAGGTGAGGATGAGACAAGAGCATGGACGATTAAAATCGGAACAAAGGCTCCGCAGGCAGCAGGTAAGATCCATACAGATTTTGAGCGAGGATTTATTAAAGCTGAGGTTGTAAATTATCAGGATCTTCTGGACTGTGGTTCCTATGCAGGTGCCAGAGAGAAAGGTCTTGTAAGAATGGAAGGTAAAGAATACGTTGTACAGGATGGAGATGTGATCTTATTCCGATTCAATGTATGATGAACAGGTGATTTATGGAAATGTCGATACGTTTTCCGGGACTTGGCCTGGTCTTTGATTATGTGCCACGCTCATTTCAGATATTTGGAATGGAATTCACCATATATGGAGTACTGATTGCCGTGGGTGCTCTTCTTGGAATGGGACTTGTGACACTTGAAGCGAAACGAAATGGGGAAGATCAGAACAGGTATCTCGATATGATGCTTATCTCCCTGCTGGTTTCAGTGGCAGGTTCCAGATTATTTTATGTGGCTTTTTCATGGGGATTTTATAAAGAAAATCTGAATGCCATACTGGACTTTCGAAATGGTGGTTACGCTTTATATGGTGGTCTGCTCTTTGGATTTCTTGCGGCAGCGGTATTTTGCAGGATTACCAAAACGTCATTCTGGCAGAGTGCCGATATTGCGTGTCCCGGAATACTTCTGGGACAGGCTATAGGGCGCTGGGGTAACTTTTTTAACAGAGAGTCTTTCGGAGAATATACAGATCTGCCATGGGCAATGCAGATACCGGTTTCAGCTGTGCGGTCAGGAGAAGTTTCGGGAGCAATGAGAGATAATCTGCTGACTATAAATGGGATTTCATATATTCAGGTTCAGCCGATTTTTCTTTATGAAAGTCTGTGGTGTCTGCTGCTATTTCTGCTGTTGATGGCCATGCGCCGAAAAAAGAAATATGAAGGCGAATTGTTTATGATCTATCTGGCAGGTTATGGTCTGGGAAGGTTTTTCTTTGAATGGTTCAGAACAGATAAGCTTTATATTCCGGGGACAAAAGTGGGGATTTCGCTGGTAATTTCCGCTATATTATTTGCTGTTTTTATGCCTGTAGTGATCATACGCAGAGTGATGGCACAGAAAAGAGATACTATACGCCGGCAGAGGAAAAAAAGATTTCTGGATGAGTCAGTGAAAGAAAAACAGATGTTTCCTGAGACTTCTGAAATGAAACCGGAACCGGAAATCCGGCCGGAGATGGATGAACAGGTAAAGCCAGATGTGGGAACTTCTCCCACAAATTCAAAAGAAGAACAGTAAAAAAACATATATCTGAAAGATAAGTGGGTTGAAAGTGGAAATTCAACCCACTTTTTGTGTATAAAAGCCCATTTTTCTCGTAAAAATAAGGTTGTTTCATAAATGTTAACAGAGTTCTAAATTTTAAAAATCTTTTTCTCCCCCTTGTTTTTTCAGCCTAAATAGTTTAGAATAAGCACATAAGTGGTAGAAAGTGGTGAATAGTGGTGGTGAGTGGGGAATAACGGCAGAGTCCATTACCACCTGAGAAATCTGAAGGGGAGATTCAGATTTTGCGAGAGTAGGTGAGTAACATGTTCATGGGAGAGTATAACCACACGATCGACGCGAAGGGGCGTCTGATCATTCCTTCTAAATTCAGGGAGCTCTTAGGGGAAGAGTTTGTTCTGACAAGAGGGCTTGATGGCTGTCTTTACATTTATCCGATGGATGAATGGGAATCCTTTGAAATGAAGCTCAGATCTTTACCACTTACAAATAAAAATGCCAGAACTTTTTCACGATTCTTTGTAGCTGGAGCAACTACATGTGAACTGGACAGGCAGGGACGAATCCTTGTACCGCAGACACTGCGCGAATTTGCCGGTCTGGAGAAAGATGTGGTTCTGACAGGTAATCTGAACAGAATTGAAGTTTGGAGCAAAGAAAAATGGAATGAGATCTGTGATTATGATGACATGGACAGCATTGCAGAGAGCATGCAGGACATGGGAATCACAATCTGACAGGTCTCGTTTGAAGTATCTTGCAAAGTAAATCCAGACAGGAGACGGAGATGGAATTTAAACACAAATCTGTATTACTGGAAGAGACCATTGAAGGTTTGGATATCAAACCGGACGGAATCTACGTGGATGGTACTTTAGGAGGTGCAGGGCATGCCGGTGAGGTATGCAGGAAACTTTCTGCCAAGGGGAGATTTATTGGCATAGATCAAGACCAGGATGCGATAATTGCTGCGAGTGAGAGGTTAGCCCCCTATAAACAGGCGACGATCATTCGCAGCAATTATTGTTACATGGTACAGGAACTGGCAGCAAGAGGCATCTATAAAGTCGACGGGATTCTCCTTGATCTTGGAGTATCTTCCTATCAGCTTGACAATGAAGAACGCGGTTTTACCTACAGGGTAGATGCACCGCTCGATATGCGCATGGACCAGCGCCAGACGCAGACAGCCGGCGATATTGTCAATGGCTATGAAGAAAAAGAATTATACCGTATTATTCGTGATTACGGTGAAGATAAATTTGCAAAAAATATTGCAAAACATATTGTTGCCGCCAGACAGGTGAAACCGATCACAACCACCGGAGAACTGACAGAGATCATCAGAGAATCCATTCCCATGAAGATGCAGGTGAAGTCAGGACATCCGGCCAAGAGAACTTTTCAGGCAATCCGTATTGAGCTTAACAGAGAGCTCGATGTGCTGCGGGATTCTCTGGATGGAATGATCGATATCCTTGATGATGGCGGAAGACTTTGCATTATCACTTTTCATTCTCTGGAGGACAGAATTGTAAAGACGATTTTCAGAAAAAATGAGAATCCGTGTACCTGCCCTTCAGATTTTCCTGTATGCGTATGCGGGAAGAAATCCAAAGGAAAAGTGATCACAAGAAAGCCGATTCTTCCGGGGGAGACAGAGATGGAAGAGAATCCGCGTTCCAAAAGTGCAAAGCTTCGGATTTTTGAGAGAGTATTATAATTAGAGAGGCATGAAATGGCGAGAACGACCAGGAGTGAAACAGCAAGAAGAAGCAGAACCAGTGCCAGAACAAACAGAGGAATGTATGTTGACGGAAATACGGTCAGACGTCTTGCAGAAGTTCCGGAGAGAAAGAGGCAGCCGGGAAGACAGAATCCGGGAAGGCAGCAGACCAATCGAAACCGAAGAGTGCAGGCGAGTCCTGCGCAGGTACCAAGGCAGAAACATCAGTTGAGTAAAGAAGCACAGAAGAACAGGCAGAAGGCGACTGCAATGAACTGGGGATTTGTAGCGTTTCTGGCAGTTGTATGTGTGGCGATATTATTCTGCTCTGTGAAATATCTTCGTTATAAATCAGAGATTACCGCAAAGATGAGTACAGTTGCATCTCTTGAGGAGGAACTGGCAGATTTAAAAGAAGACAATGATGCATATTACAGCCAGGTGACATCAAATGTGGATCTGAATAAGATTAAGCAGACTGCATTGGGAAGACTGGGGATGAAATATCCGTCAGATGATCAGACAGTAACCTATTCTACATCGGGTAACAGCTATGTAAGACAGTATCAGGATATACCAGATTCAAAGTAGGTGATTAATTGAGCAATACGGGAAGAAAGAGTCGAAGAAGACCACAGAGAAAAATAAATCAAAACATGAAAGAAAAGCTGCTGATATTGTTTGGAATTGTGTTACTGCTTCTGGTAATATTAGTGCTGAGAATTACTTATATTAATGCTACCAGTGGAAGCAAATACAAAAAACAGGTGTTAAGTCAGGCACAGCAGAAATATGAGAGCCAGGTACTGCCGGCAAAGAGAGGCGATATTTATGACAAGAACGGAAATATACTGGCTACCAGCAATAAAGTTTATAATGTGATCCTGGACTGTAAAACTGTAAATTCAGATGAGGACTATGTAGAGCCAACAATACGTGCCTTAAATGAGGTGCTGGGGATTGATGAAGAAACAGTGCGTTCTCTTTTGGCCGATTCAAGAACCAGCCAGAGTCAGTATCAGGTACTGACAAAACAGCTGTCTATGGACAAAAAGAAAGAATTTGAAAAATATAAGGCAGAGGATGAAGATTCCGGTCTTACTAAAGCGCAGGCAAAGGAACGGGCAAATATCAAAGGCGTCTGGTTTGAAGAGGATTATCTGAGAAGTTACCCGTTTAATGAAACAGCATGCGATACAATTGGTTTTGCACTGGACAGAGATGTGGCAGATATCGGACTGGAAGGGTACTATAACAGCACACTGACAGGCGTAGACGGAAGACAGTATGGGTATATCAATGATGATTCAGATGTGGAGCAGACCATTATTGCTGCGGTGAATGGAAAAAGCATTCAGACCAGCATTGACATCGGTGCACAGCAGATTGTTGAGAAATATGTTAATGGATTTAAAGAGGCAATGGGGGCCAAGAATATAGGTGTCATTGTTGAAAATCCGTCCACCGGTGAGATTATTGCCATGGATGGTGGTGACCGTTATGATCTGAATAATCCGAGAGATCTTTCCGCTGTATATACAGAAGATGAAATCAAAGCGATGAATGATGTGGAAACAGTGGAGGCTCTGAATGGTATGTGGAGTAATTTCTGCGTCACAGATGCCTATGAGCCGGGATCTGTTGTAAAGCCGATCGTCATGGCTTCTGCATTGGAAAAGGGTGCGATACAGGAAACAGATACATTTGTATGCGATGGATCGCAGACTTTTGGAGATACTATGATCAAGTGTGCGGTTTATCCGAGCGCACATGGCACAGAGACACTGGGAGAGGTAATTGCAAACTCCTGTAATGATGCAATGATGCAGATTGGTGCCAAGATGGGAGCTACTCAGTTTATCAAAGCACAGAGTCTGTTTAATTTCGGAACAAGGACAGGGATTGACCTGCCGAATGAAGGCGCAGGTATTATCCATACTAAGGACAGTATGGGGGAAACAGAACTTGCATGTTCTGCTTTTGGACAGGGTTTTACCTGTACCATGATCCAGGAAATCAATGCGATGAGTTCCGTTATCAATGGCGGATATTATTATCAGCCGCATCTTGTGACAAAGGTTCTTGACAGTAATGGTGGAACTATAAAAACAATCTCGCCGATACTTCTGAAGCAGACGATTTCCTCCAGGATTTCCAGTGATATCAGAAGCTATATGGCATTGAGTGTACAGCAGGGTACCAGCCGTCATTCCAAAGTGCAGGGTTACAGTTCAGGCGGTAAAACAGGTACAGCGGAGAAATACCCGCGAGGAAACGGAAAATATCTGGTTTCTTTTATTGGATTTGCTCCTGTAGATGACCCGGCTGTGGTAATTTATGTAGTTGTAGATGAACCGAATGTAGAGGATCAGGCAAACAGTACTTATCCGCAGTATATTGCACAGGGAATCCTTTCGGAGCTTCTTCCGTATCTGAATGTAGTGCCGGATGAATCTGAAGATGGAACAGTGCCGGAGACAGAATTGTGGGAAGGGTTTAAGGGACATTTAAAGAGTACTTCCATATCGGACAGTGAACTTGACAGTGACGGTAATCTGGTGGATGCAGATGGCAATCTGATAGACTGGGATGGAAACCGGATTGATGAAAACGGATATCTGCTGGATGCCAATGGAGATCACATATTGGATGAGGAAGGCAATTATAAGATGTCTACAAATCTTGTCAGTGCTTCGGGAAGTACGGATGCAGATTCTTCAGGAGATGCAGTATCCAATCCTGATGCACCTGCACCTCTGGAGGATGATGAAGCTGAGACGACTGAGGATAATGACGAAGAGACAGACGGTATTACCAATGAAGAAGCAGGTCTGGAATAAAAACGTATAGTTATAGCTCCGCAGAGAATGGTCATATATTGTTATGACAATCTCTGCGGAGCTTTTTTTATGAAAAAAAATATGACGTTTCACAAGAGAAAAATATGGGTGGTATTACTCTGCTGTATTTTAATGATGACAGGCCTTATCGGAAGACTGGTATATCTTATGTGTTTCAGATCAGACTATTATTATAAGAAAGCAAAAGAACTTCACGAAAGAGAGAGAGAGATCAAAGCGGCCAGAGGAGAGATTCTGGATGCAAAGGGAAAAGTTCTGGCATCAAACAGGACGGTATGTACAATTTCTGTGATCCACAGTCAGATTAAAGAACCTGAAAAAGTAATCGCCCTGCTGTCTGAAAAACTGAAAATAGATGAGGCAGAAGTGAGAAAAAGAGTGGAGAAAATCTCTTCCATAGAAATAGTAAAGACAAATGTGGAAAAAAGTACAGGTGATGAGATAAGAGAGTGCAGTCTGGCAGGGGTGAAAGTTGATGAGGATTATAAGCGTTACTATCCATGTGGAAGTCTGGCTTCAAAAGTCATTGGCTTTACGGGAGGTGATAATCAGGGAATTATCGGTCTGGAAGTGAAATATGAAGAAGTCCTGAGGGGACAGCCGGGTAAAATCCTGACAACAACAGATGCCAGGGGTGTGGAAATTGATAAATTGGGTGAGACAAGGGAAAAACCGATAGAGGGGAAAAGCCTGATGATCAGCCTTGATGTAAATATTCAGGAATTTGCGCAGCAGTCAGCTTTGAAAGTAATGGAGGAAAAGCAGGCAGAACGTGTATCTATCCTGCTGATGAATCCACAGAACGGCGAAATATATGCATGTGTCAATGTGCCGGAATTTGACCTGAATGATCCTTTTACCCTGACAGATGATCTGAATATGCAGTTAAATGAATCCGGGATAACAATACCGTCGGAAGATCACAATGAACAAAGTGAACTGGCAGTGCAGACAGCATCAGGAAAAACAAATACAGAAAGAAAGCAGGAATTACTGAATCAGATGTGGAGAAATCCCTGTTTGAATGATACTTATGAACCGGGCTCCACATTTAAAATCATCACCATGGCAGCCGGACTGGAGGCTGGTGTTGTTTCACCTGGGGACCGTTTTTATTGTCCCGGATATAAAGTGGTGGAGGATCGCAGAATCCACTGTGCAAAAAGAACAGGACATGGATCCCAGAATTTTGTGGAAGGTGCACAGAATTCCTGTAACCCTGTGTTTATAGAGGTGGGGCTTCGCCTTGGGGTAGAACGTTATTATAAGTATTTCAGACAGTTTGGACTTCTGGATAAAACCGGGACAGATCTTCCGGGAGAGGCAGGAACTATTATGCATCAGAAGAAAAATATGGGAGAAGTGGAACTGGCAACGGTTTCTTTTGGACAGTCTTTTCAGATTACGCCTGTTCAGCTGGCTGCAACAGTAAGTTCACTTATAAACGGAGGCAGACGGGTGACACCGCATTTTGGAGTCGCAGTGTTAAATCCTGACAGAACAGAGGGTGAGAAACTGATTTTTCCGGTAAAGGAAGGAATTGTCTCTGAAGAGACTTCGAAGGAAATAAGAGAAATCCTGGAAACAGTAGTATCTCAGGGCTCCGGAAAAAATGCAAAAATTGAAGGATATGCTATCGGTGGGAAAACTGCCACTTCTCAGACACTGCCAAGAAGTGCAAATCGTTATATTTCCTCTTTTTTGGGATTTGCACCTGCAGAAGATCCGCAGATACTGGGACTGTGTATTATTCATGATCCGAAAGGAATCTATTATGGAGGGACAGTAGCTGCACCTGTGATACGTGGTATTTTTGAGAATATCCTGCCATATCTTGGAATTGAAAAAAGTGATGTTTCTGATTTTTCTGCAGAAGGCAATTAGGGAAATTCCGCAGGCAGGGTTGATAAATAAGCAAAAAAGCCTTATACTAAAAGAAATCTGAAAGTAAAAAACTTTCAGGAAAAAACGAAAGAATGAACGAGGTGTAAGATGGAATTTCAAGTTGTAATCCCTGTGCTGATTTCTTTTGCAATCAGCGTTGTATTAGGACCGGTCATCATTCCTTTTCTCCGGAGACTGAAGATGGGCCAGACAGAAAGAACAGAGGGCGTACAGTCCCATTTAAAGAAAGCAGGAACACCTACAATGGGTGGAGTGATCTTTCTGATCGCCACAGCGATAACTGCATTATTTTATGTAGGGGATTATCCGAAGATCATTCCGGTACTGTTCCTGACTCTTGGATTTGGAATTATTGGATTTCTGGATGATTATCTGAAGGTTGTGCTGAAACGCTCAGACGGACTGTTGCCATGGCAGAAATTTTTACTTCAGGTAGTTCTGACTGCGATTTTTGTATTTTATATTGTTAAGTATACAGATATCTCACTGACTATGAGAATCCCATTCTGGAGCGGACATTTCCTGAATCTTGGATGGCTGGCAGTTCCGGTTCTTTTCTTTGCTGTGATCGGTACTGTGAATGGAGTTAATTTTACGGATGGTCTGGATGGTCTTGCTTCCAGTGTGACTCTGATCGTTGCGGTATTTTTTACAGTAGTTTCTATTGGAATGAAATCGGGGATCGAGCCGATCACAGGTGCAGTTGTGGGAGGACTGATGGGATTTCTGCTGTTTAATGTATATCCGGCAAAAGTGTTTATGGGAGACACAGGTTCTCTGGCATTGGGCGGTTTTGTTGCAGGTACGGCTTATGTGATGCAGATGCCGTTATTTATCCTGATTGTGGGTCTGATCTATCTGATAGAAGTACTTTCCGTTATCATTCAGGTAACTTATTTCAAGGCAACACATGGAAAGCGTATTTTTAAGATGGCACCGATCCATCATCATTTTGAGTTATGCGGATGGTCTGAAACACGTGTAGTTGCGGTATTCTCAGTTATTACAGCGGTTATGTGTATGGTCGCACTGCTGGCACTGTAAGATTTTGGCTAAGCAGATTTCAGCGTTATGCTGATAAAAGGGAGGAAAATTATTATGGAATTACAGGGAAAAAAGGTACTTGTATTCGGTTCCGGAAAAAGCGGAATCGGAGCATCTGACCTTCTGGCAAAGGTAGGAGCATTTCCGGTTATTTATGACGGAAATGCCGAAACAGATAAAGACGCAGTTGTACATAAAACAGATGGGACATATCCGGTCACTGTATATGCAGGAGAACTTCCGAAAGAAGTACAGGACAGTCTTGATCTGGTAGTTTTAAGCCCCGGAGTGCCGACAGATCTTCCACTTGTAAAGAGTTTTTATGAGCAGGGGCTTCCGGTATGGGGAGAGGTAGAACTGGCATACAGAGTAGGTGACGGCGAAGTACTTGCCATCACAGGAACAAACGGAAAAACTACTACAACAGCACTTCTTGGAAAAATTATGCAGGATGCACGTGAGTCTGTTTTTGTAGTCGGCAATATCGGAACCCCATATACTTCCAAAGCACTGGAGATGAAGCCAAACTCTGTAACTGTTGCAGAAATCAGCAGTTTTCAGCTGGAAACGATTGATGAGTTTGCACCAAAGGTATCTGCAATCCTGAATATTACAGAGGACCATCTGAACCGTCATCATACAATGGAAGAGTATATACGTGTGAAAGAACTGATCACTGAGAATCAGGGCACAGAAGATGTATGCGTGCTGAATTATGAAGATGAGGTTCTGCGTGAGTTTGGAAAACATCTGACTCCACGAGTGGTATATTTCTCCAGCGGACGTAAACTGGATGAGGGAATTTATCTGGATGGAAACAAAATCATCCTGAAGGACGGAGAAAAAGAAATCGAAGTAGTTAAGACAGAAGATCTGAAGCTTCTTGGAAAACACAATTTTGAGAATGTTATGGCCGCAGTTGCAATGGCTTACTACGATGGAGTATCCTTGGACAGCATCCGTAAGAGCATCTGTGAATTTACAGCTGTTGCACACAGAATCGAATATGTGACAGAGAAAAAAGGCGTTGTATATTATAATGATTCCAAAGGAACTAACCCGGATGCGGCAATTAAAGGAATCCAGGCAATGAACCGTCCGACACTTCTGATCGGCGGCGGTTATGATAAACAGTCCGGTTATGATGAATGGATTGAGGCATTTGACGGAAAGGTACGTTATCTGGTGCTGATCGGTCAGACAAAGGAGAAAATCAAAGAAGCTGCTGAGAAACATGGTTTCCATGACATCATCCTCTGCGAAGATCTGAAAGAGGCAGTAAAGGTATGTGAGGAGAAAGCACAGCCTGGAGATGCTGTTTTGCTTTCTCCCGCATGTGCAAGCTGGGGACAGTTTGATAACTATGAACAGCGTGGAGATATGTTCAAGGAATATGTAAGAAATCTGTAGAATATCTATAAGTAAGAATTATAGCTGTCCGGCAGAGAAAGACGAAGCTGCAGTGACCGGCTATAGATAATTTTGCGGAGAAACAGATGGCGCGAAAAAGAGCGACAGATTTATCAAAAACAGATATGACGATGCTGGTACTGATAGTACTGCTTGTGATTTTTGGCCTGGCAGTATTATTCAGCTCCAGTGAATATAATGGCAGAGTACGTTTCGGCGACTCTGCCTGTTATTTTAAGAAACAGTTATTTGCCACAGCATTGGGTATGGGAGTGATGTATATGGTTTCTTCCATTGATTATCATTTTTTTCTGAGGCTGGGACCAGTGGCATATCTGATTTCAATGTTTTTGTCCGGCGCAGTACTTTTTGTAGGTCAGGAGATCAACGGCTCAAAAAGATGGCTGAATCTTGGACCTTTATCTTTTCAGCCTTCAGAGTTTGCGAAAGTTGCTGTGATCCTTTTTCTTGCATGGCAGATCGAGCGGACAAAAAAAGCAACCATGGGATTTGGATTTATGTGCAGGACAATACTGACCCTGCTGCCAATCATTGGTCTTGTAGGTTCAAATAATCTGAGTACAGCGATCATTATTCTGGGTATCGGTGGAATCCTGATTTTTGTATCCAATCCGGGATATCTGGAATTTATCGGGCTTGGCAGCGCAGGTGCAGGTTTCATAGCTGTTTTTCTTGCTGCAGAGAGTTATCGTCTGGAACGTCTTGCAATCTGGAGAAATCCGGAGAAATATGAAAAAGGATTTCAGACGATCCAGGGATTGTATGCCATTGGCAGCGGCGGAATATTCGGCAGAGGCTTTGGAAACAGTCTGCAGAAACTTGGATTTGTTCCGGAAGCGCAGAATGATATGATTTTTTCGATTATATGTGAGGAAATGGGAGCAGCCGGAGCTATCTTTCTGATTTTTCTGTTTGCAATGCTTTTGTGGCGTCTGGGTGTGGCTGCCATGCATGCAAAAGATCTGGCCGGAGCTCTTATCTGTTGCGGGATTATGGGGCATCTGGCTCTTCAGGTTATTTTGAATATTGCAGTGGTGACCAATACAATCCCCAATACAGGCATTACGCTGCCTTTTATCAGCTATGGAGGAACTTCGGCAGTGTTTCTTCTTGGGGAAATGGGACTTGCGATGAATGTTGGGAAATGTGACAGGATAAATTGAATTACAGGTTTCAGAATGACGTAACATATAATAGAAAAAGCCATAAACTGTAAAGTAAGAGACTCTTTGGGAGCAAAAGGTTGGATGAAATCCATGTAACAGGTAAAGCTTCTCTCAGCGGAGAGATTTTTATACAGGGATCTAAAAATGCAGCACTTCCAATGATAGCCGCATCTCTGATGCACAGAGGACTAAGCATTCTGAGGGGATGCCCCAGAATTTCAGATGTTTTCTGTATGGAAGAGATTTTGAAAAGTCTTGGTGCAGTGACCTGGTGGGACGATCATGATCTTTATCTGGATTGTTCCTGCGCAGACGGAACAGAAATTCCTGCAGTCTATACAGGCAGAATGCGTTCTTCGATCATTCTGGCAGGTGCGGTGCTTGCAAGAAACAGAAAATGCAGGATAGGGTATCCGGGCGGATGTACGATCGGGAAAAGACCAATAGATTTCCATCTTATGGCACTGAGAGCACTTGGCGCGGATGTCCGGGAAAATGCATCAGGCCTGGATGGAGAATGTGTCAGATTTGAAGGGCAGGATATTGTGTTTCCGAAATCGAGTGTGGGAGCTGCTCAACAGGCAATACTGGCAGCAGTTCTTGCAAAAGGTGTAACACATCTTTATAATTGTGCGAAAGAACCGGAGGTTTTCTGGCTCTGCAGATATCTGAAAACAATGGGAGCACTGATAGAAGGAGAAGAAACCGGTGAAATTACGATCAGAGGAGTGGATGAACTGAAAGGCGGAGACTACCGTATTCCTCCGGATCGTATTGTTGCAGGTACCTATCTGTGTGCGGCTGCGGCAGCAAGAAGTAAGATTATTCTTCATGATGTACCTGTGGAGGAGCTGCAGTCGTTTATGGAAGTATATCGGAAAATAGGTGGACAATATCAAGTAAATGGTGGTACACTAGAGGTCAATGGAAAGAATGCTGTCAGACCGGCTGTTTTAGTAGAAACAGAAATTTATCCGGGTTTTCCCACAGATCTGCAGGCTCCGTTGATGGCGGTGCTGACAGGTGCGCAGGGACAGAGTACCATACGGGAAAATATTTTTGACCGGAGATTTGGCAGTGCTTTTCAGATGAAAAAAATGGGCGCAGATATTTCCGTAAGCGGAAACCAGGCAATCATAAGAGGGGGAAAAACTCTTAAGGGAACACAGGTACAGGCAGGAGATCTCAGAGGTGGTGCAGCCCTGCTCATTGCCGCACTTATGGCAGAGGGAGAAACCTGTGTTACAGGAGCCGGGTTTATCAGCAGGGGCTATGAGCATATCTGTGAAGATTTACGGACTTTGGGCTGCAGAATATGGCAGCCGGGGACAGAGGATTTGAGGATTTATGAGAGAAAGTAATTATGGGAAAAGACCTCCTATGAGTAAAAGGACGAAGAAGATGCTGGCAGGTATGATAGGCGCCGGAGTTATGGTCGCTGTGATAGTATTTTTTTCCTATTATAAAGTAGATACTGTTGAGGTGAGGGGAACTTCCCATTATACAGACGAAGAAGTAAAGAATATGGTGCTTCGGGGACCGATGGCTTCCAATTCGGTCCTTGCACCACTGCTCTACAGCACTACAAATACAGAGGACATTGCATATGTAGATGCATTTAAAGTTACCCAGCTGAACCGAAATACCATCTGTATCAGCGTAAAAGAGAAAAAAACAGTCGGATGCATCCGATATCTTGACAGTTACATTTATTTTGACAGAAATGGCATTTTTGTGGAGGGTTCTCAGAACAGAGATGAGACGGTTCCGTATTTTGACGGAATTCAGGTGAACAGCATCGTGATGGATGAGAAACTGGATATTAAAGGAGATACTGTACTGAATACAGCTGTAGCATTGTCTACAATCTTTCAGAAAAATGATATGATCCCCGATCATATCCAGTTTGACAGCAGCTATTCTATCAGCCTCATCTATGGGGATATAACTGTTCAGCTTGGAAAAGATGCTGATCTGGAAGAGAAGATGAACCGAGTGATAGCGATTCTGCCCAAAATTCAGGGAAAAAAAGGTATTCTTCATATGGAGAGTGTGGCTACGGAGTCCAATACCTTTGAAGAAGAACTGGAACAGGAAGAAGTTACTGCTGAGAACTGGAATGGCGGTTATGATGAAGATGGCAATTATACCGGAGACGGCGAGTATGACGAGGATGGTAATTATGTAGGTGCAAAACCGAAGACTGCTCTTGAGGAAGCAATTGAGAACTGGAATGGCGGTTATGATGAGGAAGGGGATTATACCGGAACAGGTGAGTATGACGAATCCGGTAATTATGTGGGACCGAAGCCTACACAGGAATCTCTGGATGCGGCATCTGATGAGTCGGGAGACGGTTCAGGAGATGAAAGTTCCGCAGATGACCAGAGTTCTGAAACTTCAGAAGATGGAGAAAGTGATTCATCATATGACGACGGAAACTCAGATGATTCAGATGGATATGGTGATTATACAGAAGATAACAGTGATTATCAGGGGGATGATTCTGAGGGATATTGATAGTATATGGAAACTTTGAGATCAGAGAAGGCTCCGTACACTGATACAACATATTTACCGGAATTGCCGAAAAAGAGTGAAAAAAGTATAAAAAAACAAAATTAATGGTTGATTAATTCTCAAAAAAAATATATGATATATCTATATGTAACTTTGATATAAATCACTGAAAAGGATATCAGGTATAAATAAAGGAGGAAGTACGTTGTTAGAGATTATGTCAAACGAGGCTGAATCATCTGCCAAGATCATAGTGATCGGTGTAGGTGGAGCCGGAAATAATGCAGTAAACAGAATGGTGGAAGAGGCCATCGGCGGAGTAGAGTTTGTAGGTGTTAATACTGATAAGCAGGCTTTAACTCTGTGCAAAGCTCCAACTGTACTTCAGATTGGCGAGAAGATTACCAAAGGTCTTGGTGCAGGAGCCCAGCCTGAGGTTGGACAGAAAGCAGCAGAGGAGAGCATTGAAGAAGTAAAACAGTTAATGGAAGGTGCGGATATGGTATTCGTTACCTGTGGTATGGGAGGCGGAACCGGAACCGGAGCTGCACCTGTTATCGCAGCAGCAGCGAAAGAAATGGGTATCCTTACAGTTGGCGTTGTTACAAAACCTTTCCGTTTTGAAGCAAGAACTCGTATGAATAATGCACTTGCAGGCATTGAGAATCTGAAGAAAGCAGTGGATACATTAATCGTTATCCCGAATGATAAATTACTGGAAGTTGTAGATCGCAGAACAACCATGCCGGAAGCTCTGAAGAAGGCTGATGAAGTTCTGCAGCAGGCAGTACAGGGCATTACAGACCTGATTAATCTGCCGGCTCTGATTAACCTTGACTTTGCAGACGTTCAGACTGTAATGACAGACAAGGGAATTGCCCATATCGGTATCGGCGAAGCAAGAGGAGACGACAAAGCTATGGAAGCTGTACAGCAGGCCGTATCTTCTCCACTTCTTGAGACAACCATCAAAGGTGCTACACATGTTATCATTAATATTTCCGGAGATATTTCTCTTATGGATGCCAATGATGCCGCAAGCTATGTACAGGAGCTTACAGGTGAGGAAGCAAACATCATCTTTGGTGCCATGTATGATGATACAGTTGCAGACTACTGCAGAATCACAGTGATTGCAACAGGTCTGAATGATGATAACCTTCAGCAGACCCCTTTCGGAAAAAGAAGCACAGCTTCTTCCTTTGGTGCAAGAAGACCTTCTTCCACAGCAACGACAGGTACAGCAACAGCCGGAACTGCAGCAGGAAGCGGTATGAACATGCCTAGCTTCAGCCTTCCAACTATGAATGCCACACCATTTGGAGCATCTAAGACTCCGTCAAGCACTGTTCAGAAGAAGGATATCCAGATTCCGGATTTCTTAAGAAACAGATAGGATTATCTGTTTTGCAGTGAAATAATTTACAGACAGACAAAAGAGACATATTCCATATAGATGGATATGTCTCTTTTTTTGACCGGATCAGGGAAGTTCATTATCCCTGATATACGGGTGAAAATCCTGTTGCCATGGTGTTGATATTATGCGCCACAATGGCACTGGAAGGTGTCACATCTTGTATCGGAAGATGCATGTGCATTAGAGCCGTCTACCTGAATGGAGGATGCTGTACATTTGCAGTTATCATTATAGGTACAGTTATGGGCTTTGCAGTCGATCTGGATTTTGTCGCAGCCACAGTCATCTGTATAGCTGTCTTTCATGGAACTGCCGGTTCTCTCTCGGAAACTGCCGCAGCTTGTCTCATTTGCAGAAGTAGCATTTTCGCCTGTCACGTCAATATCACCCTTTGAACAGAGCTGTTCTTTGTTGTAAACACAGGTCATTGCTGAACATTTAAGAATTGTCATAGAGTTACCCTCCTGAAAAAATCTGAGATAACTATTCAATACTGCTGTAGTGCAAGAGTACTGAACAGTTACATTGAATAAGCTTCGGAGATAGGATGTGCAGTTTGAGAGAAAATATACATGAGATCGTTACTGTTCACTCCGTTCACAGTAACGTAGCCAAAATTCATTCCAGATTGC
>ENA-OPBL01000680-OPBL01000680.1-human-gut-metagenome-genome-assembly--contig:-NODE-680-length-34453-cov-2.959096_pt1 | contig 34453 bp, 34 predicted proteins | sample MGYA00241073_ERZ501461 | MGnify/ENA primary metagenome ERZ501461 (study PRJEB25962, sample SAMEA2042630) | human gut metagenome | biome: human gut; feature: human-associated habitat; material: faeces... | reverse complement strand
AAATATTTTCAAACTTTTTCATAAAATCACTTGAATTTTATATAGTTAGCTCCTCAATATAATAATCAACAGTTATAAATTATTATTTTTTATTTTTTTGACATAAAAAAATAAAGTAATGTCGCTGAGTAAAAAATACTGCTGGTTAGTAATGATATAAATAAAAAGTTTTGTTTTTTTACTTATTATCGAATATCGATAATAAGTAAATAAGCTAATTGTATGATGCAGAAAAAAGACAAAATAAATATGTTGGAAAACTTACATACTTATTTTGTCTTTTTCATATTTTGAAGTACTTAAAAATTATAAGTCACTATTTTATAGTTCTAAAATTAAATATTTTTAATCAGTTAAACCTAATAACCAGTCTCTTGCATTAATACGTCTAATACCATCATATTGAATTTCTGGATCTTCATCCATTGTTAAAATAACTTTAGGATAATGATCACGAATAGCTTGGAGTGGTCTTAATTCTCTTTGAAGTGTTTTTTCATCTCTTACAGTAAGAGCTACCTGATAATAAATTGTACCTTTATGATTTTGTGCAACAAAATTAACTTCATAATTATCAATTTTACCAACATATACATCATATCCTCTTCTAAATAATTCTAAATACACAACATTTTCTAAAATATGTCCTGTATCCATCATTTTAGAGCCCAATAACATATATCTCATCCCAATATCCACAATATAATATTTTTCTAGTGATTTTAAATACTCTTTTCCTTTAATATTATATCTTTTAGCTGGATATATAATATAACTTTCACTGAAAGCCTCTAAATACTTTTCTACGGTCCTTGAATTTATTTTTCTTCCCAATGATGTCATTGTATCTGAAATTTTTTTAGATGATAAAGGATTGCCTATATTATCAAATACAAATTTTAAAACGCTCTTTAACATCATTGTATCTGTTATATTTTTTCTATGGACAATGTCTTTTACAACAATTGTATTATAAATACCTTCAAGGTATCACGTATTTCATCAGGTTGATTCTTTAACTGAAGAGCATATGGAAATGAACTATTTTGTAAATACTCTGTATATTTTATTCCTCTATCATTCATATTTCCTGTACTTTCCATATATTCTTTAAAAGATAACGGCAACATTTATATTTGAATATATCTTCCTGAAATCATTGTCGCTATTTCACTTGATAACATATAAGCATTAGACCCTGTTACATAAATATCTACATTATCTTTAATATAAAGACTATCTAATACTTTTGGAAATTGATCTACATTTTGAATTTCGTCCAAAAAGATATACGTCATTTTATTTGGTATAAGTTTTTCTTTTAAATAATTATATAATTTTTTATAATTTGTTAATTCTTCATAATCCAAATCTTCAAAGTTAATAGTTACAATTTGACTTTCTTTAACTCCGTTATTTTTTAAATAATCTTGATACATTTTTAAAAGTACTGATTTTCCACATCGTCTTACCCCTGTTACAATTTTAATCAATTGTTTATCTTTCCATGTTATTAACTTGTTTAGATACTCTTTTCTTTCGATAATCATAAATGCATCACCTCTTTATCACATTGCAATACAATAAATATTTAAAATTAAAAAGTTTTTGTACTGTGATACAAAAACTTTCAAAATTATACATTCTATTACATTATTATCTATTAACCTATTTCATTAGCAGCATGATAAGCTGTTCTAATAGCACTTGCAATATCAGCTGTTCTTTCACCAGAACAATCACCTACACATACATGAGGAATTGTAATAGATGAATCATCAAAGATATTTTTCTTTGATCCTAATGCATTAATAATTGTATCAGCTTTGATTTGATCATTTGCTGTATAGACAATATTGTTTTCAATATGATCTACTTTTGTATTTACTAATTGTTTAACATTATGATCAGCAAAGTCTTTCATCATTAATGGTAAAACAGTTGTAGATTCACCAGCAGCAATTTTATCCATCATTTCTATAATTGTTACTTGATGACCTTTATTTGCTAGATATTCAGCAGTTTCAGCACCTACTAAACCTCCACCAATAACCACACAATCACCAGTAACTTCTTGTCCGTTTAAAACATCCCAACTTGAAACAATATTGCTGTTATCATGAGGAATTGGCATTTCCATATTATGTGCCCCTACAGCAATAATAGCATAATCATAACTATTGATATCTTTTGCTTCTTCATTTAAATGAATATCTACATTTAATGTAGGTAATACTTTTTGATAATATTCAACACTTCTTAAGATTTCATTTTTTCTTGGTGGAACAGAGGCAATATTGATTTGTCCTCCTAAATAATCTGCTTTTTCAAATAAAGTCACTGTATGTCCTTTAACAGCAGCAACTCTTGCTGCTTCTAACCCAGCAATTCCTCCACCAATAACAACAACTTTTTGAGGATTATTTGTTGGTTTAATTGAAACAGTAGCTTCATTTCCATTTTCAGCATTTAAAACACATGAAATATATTGTCTATTTTGAATTGCATCAACGCATCCTTTATTACAGTTTAAACATTCTCGAATGCATTCACCTTTTTTCACTTTTAAAGCAATATCAGGATCAGTTAATAAAGAACGTCCATAACCAATCATATCAGCGTCTCCATCATTTAAGATCTTTTCACCAGCTTCTACACTTACTACTCTACCTACTGTTGCTACTGGAATAGAAACAACTTCTTTAACTTTTCTAGCAACTGGTAATGTCCAATTATAAGGAACATCTCCCATTGGAGGAATCGTATCTCCCATATTTCCTGTATGGTTAGCTTGAGCCACTTGAATCATGTCAACGCCTGCTTCTTCTAATTCTTTAGCAAAAGCAATTCCTTCAGTTTCTTTTAAACCACCTTTACCTCTTAAACTTCCATCCTTATTTAAAGTAATAATTGGAAGTTTATATTCAATTGTTAAATCAGGTGCAGCTTCTTTAATTGCTTTAACAACTTCTAAAGCATAACGAATTCTATTTTCAAAAGAACCACCATATGCATCACTTCGATGATTTAATACTTCAGAACATAAAGAACCTAACAAACGATCGCCATGAACTTCAATCGCATCAATACCAGCAAGCATTGCTTTATGCGCACAACTCGCAATACTTTCTTTAATTTGATTTAATTGTTCAACTGTTGCTTCATTTACAAAATGTTGCATATCATGATGTAATTTAGCATAAGCATCTTTCGTAAGCTTTTGTGCTAATTCAGTTTGTTTTACAGCTTCTTCTTCATTTCCTTCAGCTTTTGCTTTAGCCGCATTTTGACGAGCTATTCCTGCTTCCATAATCATTTTTCCAACACCAGGAACATCATATTCTGGATGGAAGATTTGTAAACCCACTTTACAATCATATTGATGTAATGTATCCGCAAGTTTTTTAAAGGCTGGTATTTGTTCTTCACTATAAAGTTTTGGTGTTGGTGATGCTGTACGTACAGGAGCTACGTCACCAATAACAACATAAGAAGCTCCACCTTTCGCTAATCTTTCATAAAAGCTTAAACTTCTTTGACCAATAGATCCATCTCTTTCTTCATACCCTGTTGTAAGAGGTGGAAACATAATTCTGTTTTTTAATGTCATTTTCCCTACTTGGATTGGTTCTAATAGTTTCATATTATTATATCTCCTTTGTTATTTGATATGCATTTGTAATAGCATCTTTTAATGTTCCTACTTTTTGACAATCACCAATTAAATGCGCATTTTCAATTGGTGAAGCAACTGGATTATAACCAACTGCAAAAACTAACGTATCAACGTCATCTAGAACATATTCTTGATGATTCTTTTCATATTTAATAGTATTTTCATCAACATAAGTAATCTTAGAATTTAATTCAATCTTCACACCTTTTTCCATCATACGTCTTGTAAGCAATGATTTCGTTGCTCCAGATTCCCCTGTCATTAATCCTTTAGTCATTTCAATTAAAGTAATATCTCTATTTGTAGGGAATAAATCATTAATCAATGGTGCTAAATAATCTGCTGTTTCACAACCAACAGAACCACCACCAATGATTACGATCTTTCTTCCTGGGAATTTTTTACCAGATAAAATATCATCAGCCGTCATTGTTTGTTTAAAGACTTTATAAGGTTCGATTTCTTTAGGTGTTGCGCCTACTGTTGTAATCACTTCATAATCTTTAAATTCATTTTCAATCATTTCTTTAGTCACAGTTGTATTTAAACGAACATCAACACCTATTAATTGGCTCTTCATATATTTAACTACTTTAGTAATTTCTTGTTTACCAATAGGCACACAAGCAATATTTAATTGACCACCTAAACGATCACTTTGTTCACATAAAACAACTTCATGTCCACGTTTTTTAGCGACATAAGCAGCTTCCATTCCTGCTGGTCCACCACCAACAACAAGTACTTTTTTCTTAACAGGAGCTTCATCAATTTCTTCTTTTTCAACAGCTGGATTGACTGTACAACTAATTGGTTTACCAAACATAATTCCTGTTAAACATCTTCCACAACCAATACATGGTCTAATTTCATCTATTTTTCCTGCTTTTGCTTTGTTCGCAAATTCACTATCACATAAATTAGGACGGCCAATCATACACGCATCACAAACACCATTAGCGATTAACTCATCTGCTACCCAAGGTTCGTTGATACGCGAAACTGTTGCCACTGGAATAGATACATGTTTTTTAATTTCTTCACTTGCATGTTTATGTGGTGCCGGAGCTGTTCCACTTGCTGGCATTGAACTTCCTTTTTTAATGGTATTTCCTCCAGAAACATGAATAAAGTCAACGGTTGCTTTTTCTAATTGTTTAGAGACATAGATCATATCATTAAGTGTTAAACCACCATCACTGTATTCATCTCCTGAAATACGCACATCAATGATAAAATCTCTACCACATTGTTTTCTTACTTCTTCAATAACTTCTAAAGTTAAACGTAATCTTCCATGAATATCTCCACCATATTCATCTGTTCTTTTATTATATAAAGGCGTTAAAAATCCTCCTAATAAACCATGTGCATGAGCAGCTTGGATTTCTACACCATCTCCCCCTGCTTTTTTAAAACGTAAAGCAGCTTCACCAAATTGTTTAACAATTACTTTTAATTCTTCTTTTGTTACTTCTCGAGGGGCACTTTTAGCATAATATGGTCCTACATTTGAAGGAGCAATCAATTGTGGTGTCCCAGGAATTGGAAAAGCCATATAAGCTGGATGAAAGAGTTGTGATAAGATTTTAGTATCATATTGATGTACTGCATCTACAAGTTTTTTCCATCCAGGAATATAAGAATCATCATAGATTGACATATCTCCTGGTAAATATGTATATGTAGGTTCTACAGTTGTAACTTCAGTTACAATAAGTCCTACTCCACCTTTTGCTCTAGCTGCATAGTGCTTTACTAACGCATCTGTTACATAACCTTTATCTGCAAGATTAGTTGATAAAGGTGGCATAAAAATACGATTTTTTACTGTTGTATTTCCTATTTTAATAGGTGTAAATAAATGTTCATAAGTATTCATAATACATCTCCTTTTTCCTCATGTTTATTTTATCACAAGCATTTCCCAAAAACGTTATCATTTCTAGCTATTTACATCTATTTTTTGTCATCAAAAATAAAAGCAAGGACAAAATATCGTCCTTGCCAGCAAATACCATTAAGCTTCAAAATATTTTTTTATTTCTAAAACTTCATCTTCAGAAACTTTTAACAATTCAACTGCTTTTGAAAACGAAATACTTAAGCTATTCATCAAATTTGTTATTAATTCAATATTTTTCTTTCTTCTTTCCAATTTTTGTCCTTGTACTAGTCCTTGTTCAAGCCCTATAGAATTTCCTTTTTCTATATTTTCTCTGGCTATCATTTCTCCTAAATTACACATCTTTTTAACCTCCTTCTCTATTTCTTCAAATCCATATTCTTTCATAACTTCTTTCTTTATCAAAAGATCGTATGTATTATTTAAAAATATGACTAATGGTGTCTTGATCCAATCACTATCTTCATACTTATCTTTGATATCATGATCTTTATTTAAGTATATCATAATCTGTTCGCTTTTATCATAACTTTCTAACCTTTCAATAGTACTTCCACTGATATTTTCTAATTTAGAACTTATTCGATTGACATGTCCATCTCCTTTTTTAGCTGCCTGTGGCAGTATCCATATCACATAGGCTTTTTTCATCCCATCATAATTTCGATAATCCTAGTCTTTACCATTTTGACTGGTAATTATTCTTGAAAGATAATCATTTCCTCTTGTAAGCAAAGCATAGCCAGGATTCTCTACATTTTGTATTTCTACATCTAGTTAGATTCTTTTCATTGTTCCATCAACTTGTGACAGATTGATATAATAGAAATAATCAAATTCTACTTTTCCATGATGAGGTATATCAATAACATTATTGAGTTGTTGAAAATAATAATTTCCTTCCTGATCTTTCTTTCCTTTAATAATTTCAATGATTTCTTCTAAAGAGACATCCTTAGCTTCTTTAACAAAGCCTTTGGTGATTCTTCCTAAAGTTTCTGGATGTCCTAATATTCTTTTACAGAGTTTATCGATCATGATAATATGATCATTTGATGTAATTTCTAGTACTTGGTCCATTTAATTTATCCCTCCTATTATTATATAGACAATTTTTTGACGTTTTTCTTTAAAAAAAGAAAAACTTTCAAAGCTTTTACTTTGAAAGTTAAATCAAATCTAAATCTTTTAAAATATGAAGTCCTTCTTGAATAGCACCATTTCCACCTGTTTTAGTAAGTGTATAGGTTGCTGCTTCTTTAGCCTCCTTACATCCATTAGCTGGTGTAAAACTATAAGGGAATCCTTTTAACATACATACATCATTTAAACCATCTCCAAAAGTTGCTACTTCATCAAGAGTCAATCCTTTTAATTTTAAAACTTCTCTTAACATAATTCCTTTATCATAATCATCACAAGTAATTTCAATATTATCTTCATATGATGAAGAAATGTTTAAATGAGGTATACAATCTAAAAGTTCTCTTACGCCCTTTGCTTCTTCAGGATTTAAATGTCTAGCATCTACTTTTAAAGGAAGTGCTCCTTGTTGATAAATTTCATCAATTGAAGAAACCGACGTACAATCATTTAAATATCCCCATCTTCTAAAGAATGTCGTATTTGGAAGGTCTTCTAAAGTAACGCCCTCACGACCTTTCATTAATAATTTAACATGTAGATCCCAATAACTTTCAAAATCTGTTAAAATATATTTTCCTTTTGTTGTATGAATAGAAATATGATAATTATGTTTTTGTAAAACAGGAATCATCTTTCTAAAAGCATCTTCATCCATTGGATGCGCAATATTTTTAGTTCCTTCAATATTTCGATATTGTGTCCCATTATTAATAATCAAATCACCATCTACATGAGACTTTTCAATCATATCAAGCATCATATTCATATCTCTTCCAGATGCAAACATAAACTCGATACCCTTTTCTTTATAAAAATCAATTTCTTTAATATCATCATCATAAAAATGATTATCTCTATCAATACTTGTTCCATCAACATCTAATACAACTAATTTAATCATTCTAATTCCCTCTATTTTCCAAATCTATCTTTTAATTTATCAAACAAACTTTGTGAAATACCAAATTTTTTACACATATCTTGAACATATTGATCGACTTCTTCATTAGACATATTCTTAAGTCTTTCTTCATCAATACCTAAGTTTTCCATTGTTGATTTCATTTGATCATACATTCCTGTATCACCATTTTGATAATTACTCATCATTTCATCGACCCAACGCTTTGCTCCTTCTAATTGTTGGTTTTCTTGACTATCTTGTTGATCAAAGAAACTTTGTGCTTCATTTAAAGCATCAATTTCATCACTATCCAATCCTAAACTTTCAAAGAAATCTAAACAATAACGACATAAAGAACGACATTCATCTTGATAATCTAAATCTTTAAGTTCTTTTGCCATTTCTAATTCATGTTCAATATCTTTAATTTGTTGGAAGTGTTGTTCGTTAAGTTCTAAACCTTCATAAACATCTTCTTTTAAATCATTTAAAACAATTGGTACAAAGTATTCTACTTTTTCATAAGCTGACATTTCATAATGAACAGGCATTTCTAAAATTTCACTTAAACATTCAATAAATCCTTTTAAATTTAAATATTTATTTTTAAAAACAAAAGTATTTGCTTTTGTTTTGATTTTCGCATAAAAATCAAAACCTTCTTCTTTTTTTACTAGTACTAATTCTTCTATATCTTCATATAAAAAGGAATGAGGCTCTTTAAAACAAAAATAAACACCTTGATCTGTAAAAATCATTCCTTGACTACCATCATCGCTGGCATCAACAAATCCAAGTACTTGATAATCTGTGGTACTTCCATATAAATAAAGTGCTTTAGAGATTTGTGACGGTATATTTTGTTGATTGTAAAATGTTGCTTCATTTACAATATTTTCATCTAAGTTTTCTAATATGATTTCTTTTTCCATTTTTATCACCTTCTAATACTTTACTATAAATTTGAATGAATGCAAAGAAAAAATCCTTAATTGCTTAAGGATTTTGAATACATTTTCTTACTTGTAAAAAATGCGACAACTAAAATAACAAAAGTGATATCAAAAGGACTGTTATAAAATAAGATTGAAATCAATAATGATATAACAATACTTACTATTTCAATGATAAAAGGTTGAAATGAAACTTGATATCGTTTAATCAATTGTCTTTGATTTAAAAGCTGCTTAACACTTATAACAAGCATAATGACTGCTACTAATAAATCAATATAATAATTAATTAAATAATGATTTCCTACCAATTCTTTAACAAAAAGAAGCACAATATATATACACATGGTAAGTAATATTCCAGACATTTCATATTTATTAGAATCTCTTTGTTTTAATTGATTGATTTTTTCTTTGTAATTTATTTTTCTATCTATTTGATCAACAAATGCTTGACTTCCTTTAGTCATCACTTGTTGAACTGTTTTTCCTTGATCTTGAAAAGATTTCATTTGATCAAGAATTTCAGAAAGTAAAATATTTGTCTTTAAAACATCTTTTCGTTTTTTAAACAAGCATTTTTCAATTTCTTGATAACATTTAAAATAATCATCATTTAAACTTTTTACTTTAACACTATTTTCAAAATATAAATCATACTTCTTTTCTTTCATCTTAATCTACCTTTAACGAATGACTATTTACTTCGCTAATATGACTATTAAAGAACTCTGTCATGACTTGAATCATATAATAAGTATCTTTAATACCAGCAGTTTCATATGTAGAGTGCATTGCAAGTTGTGGTAAACCGATATCTACACTATTCATAGAAACTTGTGCCATTGCGATATTTCCTAAAGTACTTCCTCCCGCTTCATCTGAACGATTTGCGAAGAATTGTACAGGTACATTGGCTTTTTTACATAAATCTTTAAATACTGCAACACTTACCGCATCGCTTGTATATTTTTGACCTGCGTGAGATTTTACAACAATTCCTTCATTCATATAAACACAGTTTGTTGCGTCTGTTTTTTGTGGATGATGTGGATGAACTGCATGTGCATTATCAGCAGATAACATAAAACTTGAAGCAATTGCACAATAGAAATCTTCTTCTGTTTTTCCAAGTGCACTGTTAGCACGTTTTAAAACATCATATAAAAGTGTTGAAGCAGCTCCTTGTTTTGTTCCTGAACCAACTTCTTCGTTATCAAAGCAAGCTAATACATCAATTGATTGATCATTTCCACCAGCTAAGAATCCTTTTAATGAAGTAAAAGCACATTGTAAATCATCTAAATGTTGGCTTGAAATAAATTCATCGTTAGCTCCCCAGATAGATGGCGCTGTACGATTATATAGATATAAATCACTACCATAAATATCTTCTACTTGAACTCCTGCTTCTTTAGCAACGAGTTTCATAAAGTCACCTGGTTTACAATCAGCCCCGCCAAATAAAGGAAGCATATCAATTTGTTTATTATATGCATAACCATCATTGACCGCTCTGTTCATATGAATAGCCATATTTGGAATTAAAACTAAATCACGATCAATATTAATTAATTGTGTTTTTAATTCATTTCCATCTTTAACTAATAAACGTCCAGCTACAGATAATGGTTTATCAAACCAAGTTGAACAAATCATTCCTCCATAACCTTCTGTATTTAATTGTGTGTATTTACCCTTTACTTCTAATTCAGCATTTTCTTTTAATTTGAAAGTTGGGCAATCACTATGTGAAGCAGCAACATTAAAACTATAATTTTCTAAATTGCTTCCGACCTTTAAAGCAATAATACTTGAATTATTACGAGTAACATAATATTTTCCACCTGGAGCCATTTTCCAAGGTTTTCCCTCTAATAATTCAACAAATCCATCTTTGTTTAATTCTTTTTTAATGTTTTCAACAGCATGGAATGCTGTAGGACTTTTTTGTAAAAAATCTAATAATTCTTCTGAAATTCCCCTATACATTTTCTAACACCTCTTCTATATTTTATCACAATTATTCTGTAATAGCGTTGGCTTTTTCTCTTTTAGCAATAGCTGGTAAAATTAATCCTAACGCAGTTAAAACAACAGGAGTAATAATATTTAAAGCCATTGTAAATAAGTCAGTTGAGTAAACACCCATGATACAACATGCAGCTGTTACAAAAAGACACCATCCACCAAAGAATAAAGCAATTGGTTGACACTTAACAAAACGGTAATCAGCTGGAATCTTATCATAAGCTTTTCTTAAACCAATATAAGCTAAGAATACCCAAATATAACGCATTGGCATACATACAGAATTTAATTTATTTAATTGTGCTAACACTCCGGCAGCACCTTTTCCACCAATGATTTGAATTAAAATGATACTTCCTGATAAAACAACAACCATTTTAATCCCATTAACATAAGCCCCATATTTGTTTTGTTTTAATAATTTAGATGGAATGAATTGTCTTGCATCTTCATTATCTAATAACATTCTAAGTGGTGCATCAATACTTAATACTAATGTTGAAAATTGCCCAATCATATTACATAATGCGTAAATAATTAGTAATGCATCTCCCATATGATAGTATTGACCTAATTTTTGGAATGACCAGTAAGCACCATTTGATACATATGAATTGAATGATTCTGGTGTTGCATTGATTACAGTTGGATCAAACATCATACCCATAGCAAATGTACCTAAAATAGCACATACCATAACCATGATTGCAAGTGCAATCATCCCTTTTGGGAATCCTTTTGAAGGATTTTCTACTTTATTTACATAAGGTGAAATTTTTTCACACCCACCAACTGCAAATACCAAAATAGAAAGTGATGTAAAATAATTGACATTAAATTGTGGAACAATTTTGTCAAAACTAAAATCTAATGATAAATATCCCCCATTTGGATTAATTGCTGGTGCAGCAAACATCATTAAGATATATAAGATTGACATAACGAACATACTTGTTCCTGCAACTGTTGCTAATTGTTTAAGTGGGTTTAACCCTCTACTAGCAAACCAACAGAAAAATAAGAATACTGCAAGTGTAGCAAGTTGCACATATAATGTTGGAAGTGAATCATAAACTTCAGCATTTCTAAAAATTGCCCAGCTTAATGCTTTTAAACCTCCACTACCTTTACTTGCAATATAAGTAACGTGACATGCCCAATATGTCCATCCAGCATAGTATGCAAGTTTAGGACCAAATGTTTCATGTACCCAAGAATTTACTCCTCCACCAGAATTTTTAAACGCAGACCCTAGTTCTCCCACCATTAAAGCGTAAGGAACAAAATAAAGTGCGAACATTAATACCCAACTAAAAACTACTTGGATACCATTGAAGTAGATAAAGCCATTTAAAACGTTTCCAAATCCCCAAACAGTAGAAAACGCCATGAAAGCTAAACCATACCACTTGATTTTTTTTGAATCTTCCATGATTTTACCTCCGTATTTTTTGAATAACTTAGGTCGTTTATTCTTAAATAAAATACAAACATTGTACTTCACAATAAACAATTATATCGTATTATGTCGATAAATGCTATATATTTTATTTCATTGTGCTCTTTTTTAGACATTTATCCGTAAATTGTCTAAAAAAGCATACATTTATCCCAAAATATAATATTCTATTTTTATCATCAATAAACTTTTATTATTATTCATTTCTATTTAACACCAAATATTTACCTTTTAAGTACTTCTTTATTTATCAAAAAAATAAGTGAATTGTTACAATAAAAGCAAGAGGTGAATGATATGGAAAATACATTATATTTTAAAGATATGAATCATTGTGATCAAAATAACTATCCTAAAAAAATCTACAAAGTAGAATATTCTAAAATGTTGATAGAAATTTTAGATAGTGATCATATTCAAGGTAGACCTTTCTATTTTAGTAGTCCTCATTCTAGAGACGATTTCATCAAACAAATTAAAGATCATATTTTAAGAATCAATCATGAAGAATTAGAAGATATCCAACTTTATTGGAAAAAAAGCAGATCTTACTAAAAAGAGCATCTGCTCTTTTTAGTATTTTATAATTCCATTGATATCTTAACGATCTTATTAAAATAAGTATCAAATGAATCATCTTTTTTTAATAAATGATCTTTTATTTTACCATCTTCAATATAATACATTTGAGATGAATAAGCTGCATCTAAAGGGTCATGCGTAACTGTAATATTCTTTTCTCTATTGACCTTTTCCAAATATTGCATCAACTGTTTAGAACGTACACCATCTAAATTACCTGTAGGTTCATCAGCAAAAATAATCTTTGGATGCATCACAAGTGTTCTTGCCACGGCTACTCTTTGACTTTGTCCTCCAGAACATTCAAATGGATATTTATCTAAAAGATCATCGATTTCTAAATCTTTGATTATTTGTTTAAAATCTTCTTCATCTATTATTTTACCTGCAAGTTTTAAAGGTAAAATAATATTTTCTTTAACCGTTAAAGTATCTAATAAATTAAAGTTTTGAAAAATAAAACCAATATTTTCTTTTCGAAAATGAGCTCTTTCAGTTTCAGACATTTCATAAATATTTTTACCATAAATAAAAAGTTTACCTTTTGTTAAATCATCAATTGTTGATAAAATATTTAACAATGTTGTTTTCCCTGAACCGCTTTTCCCCATGATCGCAATAAATTCTCCTTCTTTAACATCTAAAGAAACTTGATCTAATGCTAATTTAGGATTTAAACTTAAAGGATTATAGATTTTTGTAAGTGATTCTGTTTTTATAATTGTTTCCATATGACTACACTTCTCCCTTCTTTATATCGAGCAATTAAATACATCATCAACATTGGGATGATATAAACAAAACAGATAAATAATGCATTTGTTGATAAAACACCTTTAATGATCAATGAAATTGTCAATGTTAAAATATACAAACTAACACAAATAAAAAGTGTTATATAAAAGAGTGAAATTTCTTTTTGCGAATACTTTTTAATTGTTTTCATGTCATATCCTAAGGTATATAACTTCTTATAAGTGTGTTTATTTTCTAAACGTTTGATATTCAATCTTTGATAAATAATATAATTTAAAATCATACTTGTAAAAATATACATGAATAGAAATTCTATAAAGAAACCTGCTTGATCAAGATAAATATAAATCATTAAAGGCATCATGAGATTGATCAAGATACTTAATAAAATCAACATACCCATTTGATTAATAATAAAGATATAGTTTTTTAACATGACCAATGTTTCTCCTTTAACATCTTTTCTTAAAAGTATGACTTGAATCATTCTAGGTAATGTATATTTAATAATTCCATTGATTCCAAAAATACAAAGTGAAAGTGGAACGATTAGATTTATCTTTAAAGTAGAGGTTAAGATAATATATAAACCATATAAAAATAAAGCAACATACAAAAATTCTTTAAACAAACTTTTTGTTTTTATTTTATAAGAAATCGTTTCATCTCCCTTTATTAAATGAGTTGTCGGTGTTTGAATAATATATCTAAACTCTACAAAAACAATAACTAAAATCGTTAAAAAGAAAAAAGCAAGTGTATCTAAATAACTTTTTTCAAAGAAAACAAAAACCATTTTTTCTTGTAAATAAAATGAAATAAATTTAAATAAGAGTGGTGTAACAAGCATACTTAATAATGTAAATAGAATAAAAGAAATACTTAAAATTATAGTGATTTGTATCATAAAAAATAAAACAATTTCTTTGGTCGTATATCCAAAAATCTTTAATAGACCTAATATCTTAGAATGGATCTTATTATAATAATTCGTAGAATAAACAACCACATAGATACAAATCAACATAAAAATTAAAATCACTGTCAATCTAAAAAGTTCCATAAAAAAGGCTGCTAAATCATCTGTCTTTAAAGGTGGATTAAGCGTCGTATTATAAAACATACTTAAAATCAAACTCAGTAATAACATTGCTCCTGTTATCACTCCAATCATACTGATATTCTTTTTGATTTCTTTAAAAAAGTATTTAAGTGTAAAATCAAACATATTTTTATCTCCTTTCCTTGATTTTCTTCTCTTTACACCTTCAAGATAAACTATAGAGTCCCTCTATACTCAAGTGTTTATTATAAAAAAAGCTGAGATTTTTCTCAGCTTAACTGTTTTATTGTTCTTTTCTTTTAATAAACCATAATAATATAATTCCTACGAATAAGCTAATCGCTATACCAATTGCCATCAATTGGTAATTAAAATAAGAATATACTGATTGATCAATAATCTTTGTAACAGGATTCATACTTGCTATTAGCCAACTGAATACACATCCTATTAGTACAACAAATACTGGAACTTTTTTCATAGTAATCACTCCTCACTTGTTTTTAACATATTTCCTTCATTGTTTATTTTCATTAAAATGATAAATGTAACACATGGTACAAAAAGAATAATTAAATTCACAATCATCAAAACACTTAACGCTCTTTCTATAATTATACTTGCCAATGTATGGTATTGTAAGTAGAAAATACCCATTACTGAAACTTGCGCTAAAACAATAGATAGTAAACAATAATTAATCCTTTCTTTTAAAATAAGTTTTAAACATTGCTTTTTATTGAACCCATTGACAAGCAACAATGCATATTGATAACGCCTTGTGACAACATCAAATATTCCTATAATAAAACATGAAAGTACAAAGAGTATAAATATGATTTTTGAAAAATTGTAAATCATTTCAAAGCCAAATGATGTTGTTTGATTTAAAATCGTCGAAGATACTGGATTATAAACTTTAATTTGTTGATCGTGTTTTTTAATAAAATCTGTTACTGCCTGTATGTTCTTATAAGAATTTATTTTTAAGATATAGACATTTGATTGATACGAGGCATCAGGTATACATTGATTGATGATTTTTTGATAGAGATTTTGTGAAATATAAATAATATTTTCAGTTGATTTCGTATAGCGATTACCAATATCCTTATCAACAGTATCTGCATTTGAAAGTTCAAAAGGAATTTCAACAAATTCAAATTCATTGTTTTTTATCACCTGCATTGTTCCAGTCAAATGAATATGTCCTTTTATTTTTTGATAAAGTGAATAAGAAATATAAATCTTGTCTGTATTTATTTTTTGTTTATCAATTGAAAATACAGGATCATTACTTCTTTTAACTGTTTTCATTTTCTTATAATAGGGTTGTATGACCACTGTTTCTTTAAAAGACGAATCATTAACCGTCATATGAGCCACATTCCATTCAAAAAAGGGAGAAATATTTTGAATCATATTATTTTGTGATAAATCTTGTACAAGTGTTCTAGAAACAGGCGTTCCAGCCATATCATAAGCATTTCCACCATCCTTATAAGAAATCCTTAATTCATTATCAATTGCTTTATTAATCATTCGTTCTGTTTCTTTTTGATAATAGGCTTGAAAACACATCATATAGGTCATAATGATCATCAAAAAGGAAATGATGATATTTCTTTTATAATGTACTTTATTTGATTTTTGTGCATGTAAATAATAATTAAGTGGAAATGTTTGAATTGTTTTTCTTGCAATTAAATTCTTATTTTCTTTAATGATATTTTTCTTTAATAGAATTTGTTGACTTTCAATATGATAGTGTTTATCTGCAATCTCTAACATATCTAAATCATGAGAAGCAATGACAACTGTTTTATGATATTTATAACATAGGTCATAAATGATTTTTCTCATACGTCTTCTATTTACATCGTCTAAATATGCTGTTGGTTCATCTAGAAAAATGATTTCCGGATCTTTCATCATACAGCATAAAATCAACAATCTTTGTTTTTGTCCTCCTGATAAAACTTTTACTTCACCATTTAAATCAATATTTAAATCAAGTTCATCTAACAAATTCATCATTTTGTCTTTCTTAAATTCAACTTCTCCTAATTGACTAAAGAATTCAATATTTTGAATGACTGATAGATCATTAAAAAGTCGACAGTCTTGAAAAACAAATGCGATTTTTCTTCTAAATGATTCTTCATCTAAATCAGACATTTTTTCATTTTCATAAATATATTCCTTATCTGCATAATCTGTAAGTCGTGCAAGTTCAAATAATAGAGTCGATTTACCCGAGCCACTCTCTCCTGTAATCAATGTAATTTTTCCTGAATCAATTTTAATTTCTTGATCAACAAATAAAGCTTTATCTTTAAAAGATAAATTGATATGTTTCATTTCAATCATAGTTTCACCTTCCTAACAAAATACTTACTGTAGAATAAATACAAGATGTAAATAATGATAGAAACAGCTATTTGAATACCCAAGAAAAGTAATAAACTGATGATTAAACTTTGATCATTGACTGCAAAAAATCCCATCTTTCTTGCGATAAAGAAGCCCGGTATACCTAATACAAGTGACAATAATTGAACAAAGCCATTTTCATTAACTAATGAATGAATATCCTTATCATTTAGTCCATAAAGTTTTAATAGTTTCACTTCATTTTTTCTATCATCAAGCGCATTGATTTGTACCATTGCATAAAGTACAATGGCGACAAGAACCACCATAACCATGTAGATATATCTTCCTTTTCTTTCTTCTTTATAGACATCCGTTGTATCAATGACTGAATTATATTGATCATATGTTACAAGATTTTTAGAAATCTTTGTTATTTCTTTCTCTACTGTTTTTAAATTACTTATACGATCTACTTCTACAACATAGTTCTTACTGTGATAAGGTGTAATTGTTGCATTTAATTCTTTAGCGTCTAATAAACTATCTGGTGTCTGATTATTGTATTGATTCAATAAACTATAAAATGATTTTTCTGGCATTAAAATAGTATATCCTGCACTCAAAAACTCATTATAGTAATCATCGACAGAAATGATATGGTCTACTTCTAAATCAAGTTTTACTTTTTTAGTAAGGACTTGCGACATCTCTGCCTTTAGCCCTGATTCATTCATTTCTCCTTGATAACTGTATTGTTGGACAGGTATATAGACCTCTACAGAAATCTTAAAATTCTTTTCATCCTTATCTATTCCTAGCTTATTAGCCAATGACTGACTGATAGCATTTCCTTTAAGCTTTTTACCATTTGATTTGATATTTTGAAAAGAATAATAAGGAGCTACCAGTGGACTGCCACTTTTAAAATAATCAAAATTTACTTTATCCTCCTCACAATAGACACTTGTCGTTGTAACATTTTGCATCTGATTGATCGTATCAAAAACATCGAAAGGATAAACACCTTTAACATGTTTGATTGCTTTCATTTGTGCGAGTTCATCATCACTAATATCAAGATTATCTTCTTGATTAGCTATATAATAACCATCATTTCCTAAAAAAGCATCATTCACTTTTCCTGTATAGACTTCTGCTTTATTTGCTCTTTCTATACCGTTTGCAAGTTGATTTTCCTGTAAAATACTGTCACTTATATTAGTAGAAATAGAAACTGTCATCATAAATCCTAGTAACATTACCAATATAAATTGAAACCATTGTCTTTGATTTTTATAGAAAAAATATTTTTTGATTCTTTGATGTTTTGCATTTTCTATTTTTAAATCCTGTTGAACTTCTTTTATTTCCTGATGACAGTAAAGCTGCTTATTTTCTATTTCATAAACAATATCCAAATGTTCAATAAGGAAATCATCATGTGTCGTAATAATAATATATTTATTGTCATTCTTTAACTTTTGTAGCAGATTTAAAATAATTTCTTTATTTTCTTGATCTAAAGATGCTGTTGGTTCATCAATGATAATGATGGAAGCATCTTTAAACATTGCAAGTGCTATTAAAAATCTTTTTCTTTGCCCTATAGATAAAGACGAAGGATAATTTTTTAAATCAATGGTATCTAATCCTACTAAATGCAAGGTTTCTAACATTTTGTTTTGATTAAAATTCTGTTTTTTTAATTGACTTATAAATTCAAAATGTTCAATTATTTTCATATTTTCAAAGAATGTTCCAAATTGATCAATATAACTGACACAATGCAATAAGTAATCTTCCTTATTTTCCTCAGTGATTACTTGCTTATCAATAGAAAGTATTTGATTCTTGTATTGATAAATCAATGCTTTTAAAAACGTCGTCTTTCCACAACCACTTTTTCCTATAATTCCTGTTATTTTCCCTGGACATGTTTTAAAATTAGCATTTTTAAAAATCACTTGTTGCTTAAATTGAATATCTAAATGTTTTATTTCAATCATAAGTCTCACCTCTTTTCTAATTTCATTCTAACAAGCTTTAAAAAAAAGATAAGAGGTTGAGGACGTTTGACTTATTTTAAAGGATAATTAACAAAAAATACCCATTATTGCATGGGTATAAGAAGTGAAAGAATTAAATTTTGATTTTCATGAATGATTTTGATACTGCCTTGATATTTTTTTAGTAGTAATTTGAGAGTATCATATTTTACTGGATCAATATTTTCAATTCCTAAATGCATGGTCATTGTTATTTCAAAAACACATGTATCTTGAATAATTTTAACTTGTAACTCTTGATGATTGACACAAAGAGCTGCTAAATCAAAAAGATAATTAATAATGATATTTAAATGATCATCTTGGATAAAGGAAATATCTTGAATAGAAATAATCATCATAGGAATGATTTTTTTTAATTGTAATTGTTCAAGTTTCATATTAATAAATGAATCCAGCAACTTATTTCCTGATGTAATCAACATATCTTCTTGATCAAGTAAGGCTATTTTTTGATCAACGATTTGATTTATTGTTTCAAACTCTTTTTCTTTGATTGCCTGTTTCATTTGCAGATAATCATATTTTAAATCATGTTTTAATTTATAAAGTTCATTATTCTTTTTTTCAAGATAAGCATAATTTTGTTGATCATTTTTAAAATAAGTAATAGCTTGATTCAATAATTGTTGTTCATGATTTAATTTTGTATATTTAAAAAACATATAATAAGAAATCATCATTGTAATCACTAGTGTTGTAAGAATAATCAAATGTCGATTAACTCCTAAAATCTCAAGAAAATCATAATAAAGAATATGGTAAATACAAAGTGTACTTAAAGAAATCATCATTAATAAACTCCAATAAATATTTTGATTATCTATTGGATAACGTTGTTTTATATAAACAAGTAAAACCATAACTGTCATATAAATTATGAATGATATAAGTGTATAAAATGGAAAAATAATAATAATATCTTTAACAACCAATAAAAAAGAAAGATAAAATAAAATTTCTGTTATCCTTCTTTTCAATGAATAAAACAAGAAAAAACATAAACTCTCTAGAAACAAAATATCCTGTAATAATAAAGAAGAACTGATCATCATCACTACACCATTAACAAATAATGACATACCAATATATCTTTTAAACAGTTCTTTAGGAATATTTAACAGGTAAATTAAAGCAATTTCTATACAACTTAAATATAAAAAAGTCATTATTGAATATACCTCCTATAGGTATGATATTTTTCGATGAGATCTTTTGCTTTTCTAGAGACATTAAATGTTTGTTGATTTAAAAGAGTTACTGATTGATGATTAATTTTAGTCACATATTTAAAATTAATAATCGTATAGGAATTGATTTTATAGAAAGCAATATTTGAACAAAAATATTCCGTACATTTTTTTAAAGTCGTATATTGTTGAAATTCTTGATCTTTAGTATAAAAAGTACAAACATTTCTATGAGATTGAATATAATAAATATCAACGCAGCGAATATATTGATGATTTTTTTCATCAAGCAAATACTGTTTATTACTTTCTGCCTCATCTTTTTCTATCTTCAAAAGCAATCTCTTAAAATCTTCTTCATAAAAAGCTTTTCTAATAAAAAAATAAAGATGAATATCAAAACAATCATAAACTAACGCCTCATTAGCAGATACAAAAATGATCTTTGTCTGTTTATTTTTAACTTTTTTAGCAAGTTCAATCCCACTTGCTTGTAATAACATAATATCTATAAATAAATATTCATAATCCATCAAATCTAATGTTTCAAATTTTTCATTAAAAACAACAATCTCTGCATCTTCAAAATATAAACTTGTTTTTATCTTATTTTTTAATTGTGTGCTAAAACTAACATCATCATCTATAATTCCTATTTTCATATATAACCTCTTTTCATTTATTATATAATAATTAGATTTATTTTTAAAGGAAAAAGATAAGAGAAACCTCTTATCCTAACTTTACTGGATATAATTTAAATAATCCCTCACCAATAAAATCATTGATATCAAAATAGCCACAAAAATAATAGAAAGATTTATTTCACTAAAATGATAGTTAATTTCTATTGATGCAAACAGCCTTTAAACAACATCCCATTAACTTGTACCTTTTAACAATTGTTTAAAAAAGGCACCTTCATCTACTAATTGTTGATAACTTCCTGCTTCTTTTAAAGAACCGTCTTTTAAAACGAGAACTTCATCAAATTTACTTAAGAGTTCCTTATCTAATTTATGAGTAATCATAAAGCATGTTTTATCTATATTTAAAAGAATACTTTCAATTTCTTTTGCAGTTGTATGATCTAAATTAGATGTAGGTTCATCATAAATCAACAAATCTGCATCTTTAAGTAAAGCTCTAGCAATACTGATTCTTTGTTTTTCACCACCTGAAATATTATTTCCATTTTCATTAATAACTGTATTTAAATCCTCAGGTAAGGCATTGACAAAATCTTTTAAGCCTGCTTTTTCTATGACTTCTATGATTTGATTATCTGAATACTCTTTAAAGTATGTGATATTATTTTTTAAAGTATCATTTAATATTGGCGCATTTTGATGAACGATTGATATATGTTGATAAATATTTTCAATATTTATTGTGTTGATATCTATATCATTAATATATAAAGTTCCTTTACTTACTTCATAATTGTTTAAAAGTAACTTGATGATCGTTGATTTACCAGAACCGCTGTTTCCAACAAGAACGTATTTTTTATTTTTATAAAAAACATGATTAAAATCATGAATAATTTCTTTACTTTGATCATAACTAAATGAAACATCTTTAAATGAGATATTTTCTATAGAATCAATTGAATTTATTCGATGTTCGTGGCTATTTTCAAAATATGTTTCTATTTTATTTTCAATTGGTTTTATACTTTTTAATAAAGGAATTTCATTTGATAATCTTCCTAAAGGATTAGCAATATTATTGACTAATTGTGTAATTGCCAGCATTTCACCTATAGTAATCCTATTTATAATTACAAAATAGAGAGAAATAAGTGTTGTCATTACACTTACTCCTAAAGAAGATAATGTTGAAAAACCTGAAATAATTCCTTCATCGTAGCGATAATTTTGCATACTTGTTTCATATTCATTTTCTACATAATCAAATTGATGAATGACATGATGTGTGATTTGAAAACATTTGATAAGTTCAAAAGAATTGAAGAAATCTTTGATTTTGATATTTAATTGACTATATTTTTGCGTTGAAATCATTTGTTTTTTAGATAAAACTTTTCCAAATAAAATAGGAGCAAATATGGCAATAACATTGATCACAATAACAATAATAGCTAAAGAAAATTGAAATGAAAAAACAGCTACTAAACAAATAATAAATTGTGAGAGATCTGCACTAATCGTTAATAAATTATCAAAATAGTTTCTTTCAATAATTTTTAAATCATTATTAAAAATACTTAAATAGGCTGATGAGTTTTCTTGATTGAACTCTTTGACTGTTTTAAAAAAGATTCCTTTAAATAAATCATGATTCAATGAAAACATCACATTTTTTAAATATTTAGCTCTAAAAAAACCTCTTAAAACATAGATTAAAAAATTAATGATAATAAACAAAACTGCTAAGATCATAACATGATAAAATTGGATGATATTTTTATCAACAGATGTATCTACCATTTTTTGAACAATGCTTGCTAAAAAAACAGACATGATTCCTGCTGTTGAAAATAAAAGAACACATATCATAAAATAAAATTTATTTCTTTTTAAATATTTTTTCATATTCATCTCACCCTTTTATCTATTGTAACATTTTTCATAAATAAAAAGCTATTGGTTGTCCAATAACTTAAAGTATCTTTTTAAAATACAATACATCATCCATCGGATTATGATAATACGCCTCACGTTCAACAAATCCTACCTTTTTATAAAGATGAATTGCTGATTGTAAAGGAATAATCGTATCCAACACCATTTCCTTATATCCTGCTTTTTTAGCATGCCCTAAAATTTCTAAAACAAGCTTTTTACCTAATTTATTTTCTCTATATTTTGGTTTTACATACAAGCGTTTCATTTCACAGCGACTCTTTGAATGGCGATGATAGGCAACCATTCCTATCACCTTTTTCTTTTCTACAGCCACTAAAAGTTCTCCTTCAGGAGCTGTATATTTTTTTACTGGATTTTATAATTCCTCATCAATATTTTGAAAAGATAAATCCCGTCCTAAACGCTTTGTATATTCTATAATTAATTCTTTTACTTGATCTAGATAATCAACACCATTACATATTTCCATAAAACCCTCTGATTTCACACTAATTTTTTACATATATATTTTCTATTATCTTTGTATCATCCCATATTTTTGAACTTTCAAAAGTGATTACTTTTTCTTTCCCTTTTAAAATAAAATCATGTTTTTGGATATCTACAAGAGATTTATTTTGGTAAAAGAAAACAACAACTTCCCCATAACATTTCTTTTTATCATTTTTTGTTTTCTTAATGCATTCATTTAATTGTTGTAAAGAAATATCAGTTATACGATCGATATCAAAATTATTATACTCTTGATATTGGGTACTTTCTTTTGCTTCTATTTCGTCATAATAAGTATCTTTAAATTCCTCTTTTTTAAAGATAAAAGCAGTTTCTTTATTTACCGGTAAACATTTTATTGTTTGAACTTTTAATGATAGATCAATTGGTTTATTTGAAGTATTTTTTAAAATCAAAATAACTTGATCATCTATTTTCTTTGTTTCAAATGAATATAATTTATTTTGTGGATGACATCCTGTAAAAAGTGTTATCAAAATCATGAATGCACATATTTTTATAACCAATTTTTTCATAACTTTTCTTCCTTTTTATATAATCTACGTCGAAGTAAAACTTCTAAAATAAGATCAATAAATACTGTTAAAAGATATATTGGATAATAATTCCAATATTTATCTTTTACTCTATTCATTTCATGAATTGGATTTTGTATAAAAGCTAATGCAATCAACAGTATTCCTAAAACATTAGAAATTCTAATAATGATCAATCCATAGTTATTTTCCTTATTCAGCAATTGTATAATTTGTCCTACAATACGTATAAGAAAAATAATTTCTATCGCTATCCAATAAAACATAAAATTTCATCCTTTCCATTACATGCAGGCAAGAGAAAGCCAAATCAATGAAAGACAAAATACAACTACTGCTATTAAAAATAAAGTAACCCATAAAGCATATTTTCCAATATTTCTTTTCATATTTTTCTCCTTATTATAATTTTTAAAAAATTTTATTATATATTTAATTACTTTTCAACAATACAATGGTTATTAAAATATCAAAAAGTTTATTGCTTTTTTGGCGTTTGAAATAGGATAATAGGGTGTGCTTTTCTTTGTATTATCTTTATATTCTATTTCTAAACCTTTTTTATTTCCTTTTTTTGGTAAACTTCGATAATAATATCCTGAATAATCTTTTGCATTTTGATCATTAAACTCTAAAAACACTCCTTTTGCATAATAAAATACATAGCCTTCAAATTCTGGAGATACATATCGAAAGCCCTCTAATTGTCCATCTTTTAAAAAACGTACTGCTACAAATTCTTGACAAGCTTTTTTATTGTCATCTTTTGATAAAAATATGTGATATTCAAAATAATCACCTAAACTACTTCTGCCTCCTATCAATCGATGATCTCCCATATATTTTTTAACATCTTCTTCTGTAAAATTGCTATTCAAATCCATAAACATTTTTTGATAAGGGCTATATTTTATGATTGTTTTAGTATCATCTAATAAAATATCCTTATTAGATTTTACACTACATCCACCTAATATTACTCCCATAACAAACAGTAATAAAATCATTTTTGCTTTCATTTTATTTCACCCTTCCTTGTTAAAACCACTCAAACATTTAATTATTAATTAAATACGTACGATATTTTAAATATAAAACCATATTAATGATCAAACCAACGCACATAAAAGTTATGGCACTTGAATAATGAAACATTGTCATAATTGAAAAATGATACATAACCAAATCAATTACAAGTAATCCAAATAAAAGAAAAGTATTTCTTTTAAGATCAATACATTCTTTAGAAACAACCTTTTTAATCATCATAAAAAAATAAACAAATATTATAAAATAAAACAAATAATGTATGACAACTGATAAATTATAAAGCAAGCCTACTTCCCCATAAATGGGATTTCCATCCGTTCCTATTGTAATCCAATGGGTAGAAATGTAATTATCAAAGTATTTAAATGCTAATAAACCTATTATTTCAAAAACATAGCTTAAATAAATAAGACAAACATCATATTGTTTCTTCATTTTCTTTTCCTCCATCCATAATATTATGAATCAAGGAAGCGCTTTCCTTACTTTCATTATACGTCTTTCTACCATTATGTCAATTATACTTTTATTATAATAGTATCTTGTTTATAATAATTCATATGTTATAATCAATTTGGGTGATAAAAGATGGCAAAATCTAACAGTTTCTTTAATATTGATATGCTTGTTTTAAGTTTGTTGAAAGTAAAGGATTGTTATGGATATGAATTAGTAAAATTAATTAAAGAAATTTCCAATGGCTCATTAGATATTAAAGAAGGTACTCTTTATCCTGTTGTACATAATTTATTAAAAAAAGAATATATTTCATGTCGAGATGAGATCGTTAATAAAAAAATCAGAGTTTATTATCATATTGAACCAATTGGAAAAGAATATTTAGAACAAACAATTATTGAATTTAGAAAGAATATGCAAGGTGTATTTGAAATCATTGCATATGGTGAAGGCAAAAAAGATGAGTAACGATATAAAAAAATATATAAAATACGTTAAAAAAATTATTCCAATCCATTCAAAAGATAAAAAAGAATTTATACAGTTATTAACACAAAAAATCATTGAATTTTCTAATGAACATGACTCCTGTAGTTATCAAGATATCGTAGATAAATTTGGTAGTCCTAATGAAGTTGCTGGATCATATATTGAAAGTTTAGAAAACGATGACATAATAAAGCAACTTAATAAAAAATATATTTTTAAAACATTAGTAACCATTATTATATTTATATCTATTGGTATTTGGTGTTTAGAAATTTATCATTTCAACAAACTTTACCAAGATGCAAGAGACAGTATTCATGGATATTGGGTAGAAGAAATCACTGAAGATAGTCGCATAGAAAATGAATAAGGCTCCTTTCGGAGCCTTATTTTTTTATTCAACATTCTTCAACGCTTCATCCATTGGGATTTTCTTGATTTTTCTCATTTGAATCATCATGACAAATAAATAAGAAATAACTGTCATAATAAACATCTTGATATAAACACTACCTTCTACATAGAAAGGAAGCCATCCTGCATATTCTTCAAAAACAATTTTGAAAGCATAAGATAAGATCCATGTTGTTATTCCAAAAGAAAGTAACGTTGAAATCATAATAACAATCGTTGTGGCATGAACATACATTTTTTGTATTTCTTTTGATGTATATCCAAGAATTTTAACCATGGAAATCGATACTTTATTATTTTCAATAATCATCTTTGTAAGAAGATAAATAAGCATGATAAACATGATCATCGCAAAACCTTCAACCAGATAAAACATTTCCCCCATTGAAACATTTAATTGTCTTGATACTTTTGTTAAATCATCTTGAGTAATGGTTGATGCGATATAGTCATCTTTTAAATCTGTTATTTTTTTATTAGAGAAATAACCATTGAAATATCCATCTTGACAGTTGAAAACTTCATTAAAATAAGACTTTGACATATAAAGTGCCATACTACCAGGTGCATCATAAATACCTTTAATTTTAAAAGTATAACGTAAATCTTTATAGCTTTCTTTTAAAGAAATACGATCGCCTTTTTTTAAATTATATTTATCAGCAACATCTTTTGAAATATAAACACCTTTTTTTGGTAATGATTTTATATGAATATATTGACTATTATTTTGTAAACCATAGAGACTAATATCTTCTTCCATTGTACTTTCTGGAAGTGTTTTTAATGAATAAAGTGAAAAAGCCTCTGCCCCTTTGGTTTTAGTTTTATAGTTATCATACATTTCATCATATTGATCATCAATCAAACTTAAGAAACTATCTCTAAATTCTTGAGGAATCGTTTGAAAAACTTGTTCAATGGCTGTGGTATCAACTGATTCTGGTGTATTTAAAATATATTGATATTTAGCAGTCATATTATTAACAACAATATCTTGATAATGATCGAGAACAGGATGCATATCCATTCCAAACATTAATAAAATAATTGCGAATAAAACACCCACAAATAATGTAATATAGCCTGATAAATTATTTAAAATAACACTTAATCTAAATTGAGAAAAGAAGCCCAAACGATGCAATACCAATGTTTTTTTATTCTTTTTAACTTTTTTAATATCTCTTTTCATAAATTTAAGAGGTGATAATTTTAAAGATTTCATTAAAATACCATAATTAATTAAAACCATCATAATAAATGGAATGATTGTCGTTTTAATGAAAGCCCCAGACCAAATCGTTACATAAGTTGGTAAGCTATAACTTCCATAATACATACCTGCCATGACATCTTTAAAATATGTATATCCTAAAATATTTCCTACAATACAAGCAACTAAAGAAACAAGAATAGGTAATGTCATATATTGAATCAACATTTCTTTTTTTGTATATCCCATAGCGCGAAGTGTTCCAATCATTGGTGCTTCACTTTCAATAGTATTTTTAGTAGTGATTGCAAAGACAAAGGCAAGAATCCCAATAATGATATAAAGTAAAACCGTCATCATTGCCTCATCACCACCCATATCATCACCTGTAAAGTGAATAGCTTGGTTAGCATATTGAGGAATATAATCGTCAATACCTGAAACATTTTTAACAAGTACATTTAAAAAATCATTACTGGTATTAATTTCATTATCAACATCTTCATTATATGTCCAAGCGTAGTTATAATAGATTTTAGCATCTTTAAAGCTTTCAAACCCTTCATCAGAAACAATACCTACACCAAATTTAATAGCATCAAACATTAAATCACTGTTTTTTGAAAAGAGAGCACTATAATCTGATAACGCGACAAGTCCAGTAATTTTTAATTTCTTTTTACCAACTTTGATTGTTTGACCTACTTGATAATTGTTATTATCGGCATACATACGGTCAATTGCTATTTCATTTTTACTTTGAGGAAGTTTTCCTTCCATAATACATACTTGATTGACTTTGTTTCTTGGTTTAAAGAGACGAATTGTACTTGTAGATTCTACTTCTTCTTCAATGTAATTAAGATCATAAATTGTGACACCTTCTTTTTCTAAAGTCTTTTTATTTTCTTTTGAAAGAGAATCATTTAAACGAAAATGTCCATCTTCAATATTGTATTTATCAAAACTGTCATTATAAGCCTTGATCATTGAGCCATCAGCCACTAAAAATCCTGAGATAAGGCCAATAGATCCTGCCATAAACAAAAATATAATTAAATATTTCGCAATTTCATCTTTTAAAATATATGGTAATCTTTTAAATAATGGATTCTTCATTTTACCAATTCAAATCCTTTGCTGGAATTTTATGTGTATTTTTAATATTTTCACGAATACGCCCATCATGTAAATAAATCACACGATCAGCCATATCTTTAATTGCATCATTATGCGTTACAATAATAGTTGTATTACCATATTTTTTATTAACATTTTCAATCAATTGTAAAATATCTTTTGATGTATGATAATCTAAAGCCCCTGTTGGTTCATCACAAAGCAATAAATCTGGATTTTTAATGATTGCACGTCCTATTGAAGTTCTTTGTTGTTGACCACCAGATAATTGGTTTGGTTGTTTATAACGATGTTCTTTTAAACCAAGTGTTTGTAAAAGTTCTTCTTTATCTAATGGATTTTTACTTAAATATTTTCCTACATCAATATTTTGTTCAACATTTAAATGTGAAATCAAATTATACATTTGAAAAACATATCCCAAATGATTACGACGATAATTTGTTAGATCTTTTTCTTTTAATGTTGAAATTGTTTTCCCTTGAATCATAATTGTGCCACTATCTGGTTGATCAATTCCTCCAATAATATTTAGCAGTGTTGATTTACCAGAACCTGAAGGCCCAAGTAAAACACAAATTTCACCTTTTTCTATTTCAAAATCAATACCTTTTAAAACTTCTGTCTTATATTCATCTTCACCAAAGCTTTTTTTAAGATCCTTGATTGATAAAAACATAATATCCCCCTCCTATAGTTAGCCTAATCTAACTAACTATAGAATACTATCCCTTTCCTTTTTTTTCAAGTATCTCAAAGAAAAAAACGGATTTCTCCGTTTTTATAACTCAATATGTTTCATAATGGCTTTGGCAATACCATCATTATTATTTGTATCTGTAATTTCATTAGCTACTGCTTTTAATTCATCTGAAGCATTTCCCATAGCCACACCTAAGCCAACATATTCAACCATTGATTTATCATTTTGAGCATCCCCAAAAGCCATCATTTCTTCTTTTTTATAACCCATAGGAATTAAAACACTATCTAAAGCTTTGGCTTTATCAACACCTTTTGCAGTATATTCAAAATAGAAATCAGATGTAAACATACAGTTTAAACGATCTTTAAATGGTTCCATCATTTCCTTATAATGTGCTTGTAAATAGTCCGGATCACCAAATGTAAGAATTTTATTGATTTCAAAATCAACAAAGTCTGCTAAATCTCTTTTTTCACATAAGATGTAGTTATTTCCTCTTGATTCATATTGCATCACATTAAATGGTTTTCCTTTATAAATAATTGTATTATCAAAAACATCATTAACATACATATATTCATCTTTATCAAACATTGGTCTTGCTTTAAAATTCTTTAAATGTTCTAAGACAGCTTTACTATCTTCTACTGAAATCGCATGATTATAAAGTGTTTCATGACTTTGACAATCAACTACTTTTGAACCATTGAAACATACAAATAAACCATGATGATTTCTCATATCCAATTCTTCAGCAAGTTTTAATAATCCACTTGTTGGTCTTCCTGAAGCTAAAACCAAACGTACCCCTTTATCTTGTGCTTTTAAAAGGGTTTCTTTAGTAAGTGGTGTAATGACTTTTTCATCATTGACTAAAGTCCCATCAATATCCATAATTATTACTTTAATTGCCATAATCTATCTCCTTTTCTATTAGTATAATAAAGCGCTTTTACAACTTCAACATACTTTCGTAAAAAGAAAAAGAAACAGAAAATATCTGTTTCTAATGTAATAATGAACGTGTTGAACCTGAAGCAATTAAGAATGTACTTCCATTATGAAGCATGGCGAGCATTTGTGGTGTAAGTAAACCTAATGCTCCTAAAACAATAAAGGATGTATTTAAACCAACAATCAAACGATATTGACTATGAATACGTTTAAATAAGCCTTCTGAAATCATTCGTAAAGCAACGATATCATTTAATGAATTTGATACAAGTGTAATATCTGCAAGTTCACGCGCAATATCTGAGCTATCTTGAAGTGAAATCGAAACATCTGCCATGGATAAGGCTGGTGTATCATTAATACCATCTCCTACCATCACAACGGTATTTCCTTCTTTCTTTAAACTTTCAATATAACTTGCTTTATCTTCTGGTAAAACTCCTGCTCTAAAATCATCTAAATTTAATTGTTTCGCAATGGCTTTTGCACAGTTAGGACTATCCCCTGTAAGCATAATGACTTTATCAAAACCAATATCACGAAGTTCTTGAACAACTTCTTTAGCTTCTGGTTTTAAAGGATCATAAATACTAATAATACCTGCAAGCTTTTTAGCAATAGCTAGATAAATAAGGGAACTTGAACCTTTACTTTCAAGTGAAGAAATCAAATCTTTAATTTCTTGTGTCATTTCTACACCTTCATCTTCAAAGACAAAATGACTGCTTCCAATAATAACATCTTCACCATTTAAGCTTGTCGAAATACCATGAGCAATCACATATTTTACTTCCGCATGTTCTTCACGATGTTTTAAGTTTTCAACTTCTGCTTGATGAACGATAGCATTAGCCACACTATGTGGGAAATGTTCTTCTAGACAAGCCGCAATTTTTAAAACTTCTTCTCTTGTATAATCTTGTAAAGGAACGACATCTAGTACAACAGGTTTGGCATGTGTTAAAGTTCCTGTTTTATCAAAAACAATCACATTTGCATCCTTCATGCTTTCTAAATGTTTTCCACCTTTAACTAAAACATTATGCATTGAAGCTTCTTGCATTGCTGAAATCACTGAAATTGATGTTGATAAACGAATCGCACAAGAATAATCCACCAATAAAAGAGCAGTAGCTCTTGTGAGATTTCTTGTAAATGCCCAAACACCAAAGAATCCTAAGAAACTATAGGGAACAATGGCATCAGCCATATGTTCTGCTTTTGATTGAATGGATGCTTTTAATGATTCATTGGTATCAATCATATCAATAATTTTAGCAATACGACTTTCATCTTGTAAGTTTCTAACTTTAACAAAAATCTTTCCTTCTTCAATTAACGTTCCTGCATAAACCGTATCATTTAATGTCACACGTTTGCTTAATGGTTCACCTGTAAAGCTTGATTCATTAACCATGGCTTCACCATCAATGATTTCCCCATCAATAGGAACCATGCTTCCTGTTTGAACAATAACAGTTTGTCCTTGTTTTAAATCAGACATTGCAATTTCTTGTTCTTGTCCATCTTTATAAATCCAAACTTTATCAAATTTATTCATCAAGCTATCACCTAATTGTAAAGTGACTTTTTGACGTGTGTAATCTTCTAATAATTCAGAAATTTTAAGCATCAACATAATATTGCTTGCTGTATTAAATTCTTTGCGTAATAAAGATATCCCAATACTTGTTGCATCTAAAACTGGAACATCAATACGTTTATTTCCAAGTGAAGCAATCCCCGCTTTAAAATAAGCAAGTGCTTTATAGATGGCAATTCCTTTACCAACAACATTTGGTAAAAAGAGCTTAACAGCATATCTCTTAGCAAAAATTTTAATTAATTCATGTTTAAAGCTTTGATCAAGTACTTGTAAATTTTGAGAACAATTTTTAGGAATTTCTCTATTTTGTAAAGTACTTAAATCATAACTTTTTAAATAACCAAATACTTCATTTTTATAATTTTCATCGAAAACCAATAGAAGACTTCCATTTTTATAATGTGCTTCTACATATCTTACATATTCAAGTTTTAAAAAATCGCTTTTTAAAATAGTTGCTTGTTCATTTGTAAAAGCATATTGTCCAAAACGAACACGTAATCTTCCATCGATTTCATGAACTATTTTAAAATTACTCATCATTATTGTGCCTTACTTTTTTCTACTGCCTCAGCATAGACATCTTGAGCATCTTCTTTAATAGAAGTAACAGTTGCTTCTACGTTATCTTTTACTTGCATTCCACTAGCTAATCCTTTAACAGCTAATTCTCTTGCTTTATTGCTTTTGGCGAACTTTGAAGTGACAACAGCAGTAACTGCTCCTCCTACAAATGTCCATAATTCTTTACTTTTAAAAAATTCTTTCATCTTAAAATCCTCCATTCTTTTTTACATTATACGATATTTTCTAAAAAAATAAATAATTTTTTATTTCGTTTCTATTTTTTTATCATTCCTTGCTCTATTTCAATAATTTCATCACATAAAGCAAGAGATGACTTTCGATGACTAACAATAATAATCAATTTTTCATCTTTTATTCGTTTTAAACTTTCTAATAATGCGGCTTCATTTAAACTATCAATACGACTTGTTGGTTCATCTAATAAAAGAATCGGTGTTTTTCTTAAGAAGGCACGTGCTAGACCAATTCTTTGTTTTTGACCACCCGAAATATTTTCATCATAAATCGTTTGATAGCCTTGTGGTAAAGACATAATAAAATCATGAATTTGTGCTTGTTTACAAGCTTCTATTACATCTTCTTGACTATAAGCAGGATTTAATAAAGTAATATTATGATATAACGTATCTTTAAATAAAAATGTTTCTTGATCAACATAGCTGATATTTTCTTTTAAAGTGTGGCTATTGATATTTTCAATGGATTCATGATCAAATATAATCTCACCTTCACCTTGATAAATACGCATCAATAATTTCAATAAAGTTGATTTACCACAGCCACTTTTACCAAGAAGACCATAGGTTTTACCAAATTCAAAGGTATAATTGATTTGATGTAAAATTTCAGTAGACGTATTTGGATAATGAAATGATAGATTTTTTACTTCGATTGGTAAATTTAAAGTAGTATTTTTATTTGTAATTTCTTTAAGTAATGGTTCTTCATCTAATAGATTTAAAATACGTCTTGCACAAGGGAATACTTGATTCAAATTGTTTGCGAGATTTGCTAGGGCAATCGTTGGTCCAAAAGAAGATGATAGAGCCATCATTGGAATCAACAATTCTTTAGAAACATGATTCTTGATCAATAAAATAGCAATAACAATCGATAAAATAATCAGCCCATCAGAAAGTATTTGTTGAAAACTTTGATGTTTGATTAATTTTTGATGTGTTTGGGTTAAATTATTTTGATAATCCATCATCTGTTCAAAGCGTGTTTCTTGTTGACTAAATTGTATAATTTCTCTTTTTCCTAAGACTGTTTCCAAAACAAAAGTATTATAATTAGCAAGTAAAAAACGATAATTACTTCCCTCTTTTTGACTCACTTTATAAGTGATATATGGAATCAATATACCCATGATACCATAACAAACAAAAGCAAGTATCCCAAAAACAAAATGATAAGAATCTATAAAACAAATCATAATTATACTATAAATAAAGGCAATCATCACCGGCGAAATAGTATGAGCGAAGAAAACTTCTAAGAGTTCAACATCACTTGTCAACATTGCAATAATATTTCCTTTATCTTCATTTTCTAATTTAGCTGGTGCCAGTTCTCTTAATTTTTCAAAGACTAAATGCCGAATATGGGCCAATACTTTAAAGGCAATATAATGATTGCATGCCTGTTCTGCATAATGGAGAATGCCTCTTAAAACTGCAAAAACAATTAAAATTTTAATATGGATTGCTACAATCGCCGGCATATCCAAATACATCAGAGCTGTTCCTGCTAAAATTGTAAGAAAGATTGCACATAAAAAACCGGCTACACCTAAAAAAATCGCTGCCAGCATAACATGCAAAAGTGGCACAACAAGCCCGATAAGCTGTCCCATTACTTTTATTCCGCTTCTTCTTTTCATGCTGGCACCTCCTGTTCTAATCCGTAATTTTCCAGATTTTTCTGTGTTCTATACATTTCCTTATACACTCCTGACTGCTCCATCAATTCTCTATGTGTTCCTTTTTCCACAATTTTTCCTTCACTCAGTACATAGATACAATGGGATTTTTTTACATTTGCCAATCTGTGAGAAATCAGC
>ENA-OPBL01000673-OPBL01000673.1-human-gut-metagenome-genome-assembly--contig:-NODE-673-length-34617-cov-6.169001_pt1 | contig 34617 bp, 24 predicted proteins | sample MGYA00241073_ERZ501461 | MGnify/ENA primary metagenome ERZ501461 (study PRJEB25962, sample SAMEA2042630) | human gut metagenome | biome: human gut; feature: human-associated habitat; material: faeces... | reverse complement strand
GAAGATGCAGACCGTTTGGGTTTTGGAGATGCTCGAGGTGAGCTTGCGCAGTGCCTGCGACATCAGGCGGGCCTGCAATCCCATCTTGGCATCGCCCATCTCCCCTTCGATTTCCGCCTTGGGCGTCAGAGCCGCCACGGAGTCGATGACGATGATGTCGATGGCGCTCGAACGGATCAGCGAGTCGGCGATTTCGAGCGCCTGTTCGCCGTTGTCCGGCTGCGAAATCAGCAGGTTATCGACATCCACGCCGAGTTGCTGGGCGTAGGAGCTGTCGAAAGCGTGTTCCGCGTCGATGAAAGCGGCGATACCGCCGGCCTTCTGGGCTTCGGCGATGGCGTGGATCGCCAGGGTCGTCTTGCCCGAGGATTCGGGACCGTAAATCTCGATGACGCGTCCTTTGGGGTAACCGCCTACGCCGAGCGCCATGTCCAGGGTGATCGAACCCGTGGGGATTACCTGTACGTCGGCGACCTCTGCGCTCGACATGCGCATGATCGAGCCTTTGCCGAAATCCTTCTCGATCTTCTCCATCACCGCGTTAAGTACCTTTAACTTGTCGGGATTTGCTTGTGTTTTCTCTGCCATATAGTCGAATTGTTTTTATTTTTTCGTATTTCGTATCCGGTGTCCGGTGCGTAAACCCGGGATTTTCCCGCCTGCCGAACTTTGCTGTTCTGTCGTCGCTGCCCGGCGACCGACGGATCTTCCGACACTGTTCCTGAAAGTCGGAATCGCCGTTTCGCTCCGGGTGTTTTACACAACGGGATTTATTTTTCAAAGTTACGAAATAAAATGCAATTATCGCCATTTCCGGCCGGATTTATGGCTGTTTGCGGATGTAATTCTGTGGTGTGAAGGGGAAATTTGCGGCTGCGTGTCGGGGTGGGTCGTATTTTGGGGAAACAGGGTCGTTCGTTGCCGACGGCCTGAAGAATCCGGGATTTTCGGAGGCGGAGGATATGGTCGGCGAATCGACTGCCTCCGGTGTGGTTCAATGTCCGGGTGCAACCGGATTGGAGAAGTGTATGCGTGCCGGTGTCGGGGATGGTTTTGTCCGGAGTGACAACAAGCGGAAGGCGACGGAGTTTGCGGGCTTGTATGGCATCGGAAATATCGAGTCGTCGGTAAGTTTTTCGCAAATTTGTGATTCGGGAGGAGATGAAAAAAGTCCCGGCGGGTTATGCCAGGACCAGTTTTTCGAGCTCTTCCATCTGTCGCTGAAAAGCCTTGTCCGTTTCGATCTGGTTCGATACCGCCTTGCAGGAGTGCAACACCGTGGCGTGGTTGCGTCCTCCGATAGCCGAACCGATGGCGATCAGCGGGGATTTGGTGTGCTGCTTGGCCAGGTACATGGCGATCTGACGCGCCTGAGCCACTTCGCGGGTTCGTTCGGGCGAATTGAGGCGCTGGATGTCGATATGCAGGAAGTCGCAGACGACTTCGATGATGTGCTCGATTGTGATCTCTTTTTGGCATACCCGGACATAGACCTTCAGAATCTCCTTGACGAGCGACAGGGAAACTTTCTTGCCCATATAGACGGTATTGGCTACCAGGGCCGACAGAGCGCCCTCGATTTCCCGGACGTTGGCGGAGATATTGTCCGCCAGGTAGCGGACGATTTCGTCCGTAAGCTGGAGGCCGAGTTTCTGAGCCTTGATTCTGATGATCTTGACTTTGGTGTCGTAGTCGGGCGTGTTGAGCTGGGTCGAAAGTCCCCACTTGAAGCGGGTCAGCAGTCGCTGTTCGATGTCCTTCAGCTCCACGGGCGGTTTATCCGAGGTAAGGATCAACTGTTTGCCTGCCAGTTGCAAGTGGTTGAATATGTTGAAGAAGGCGTTCTGGGTGCCGGTTTTTCCCGTGAGCTCCTGGATGTCGTCGATAATCAATACGTCGATCATCTGGTAGAAATGGATGAAATCCGGAATTTCGCCGTTCTTGTAGGCGGTCTGGAATTGCGCCTGGAACTTGTTCATCGAGACGTAAAGCACCTGCAGTTCGGGGTGGCGCTGCCGCACTTCGTGGCCGATCGACTGCACGATGTGGGTCTTGCCCAGTCCGGAGTTGCCGTATATATACAGCGGGTTGAAAGGCGTATGGCCCGGATCGACCGCGACGGCCATACCCGCCGAACGGGCCAGGCGGTTGCACTCCCCTTCGATGAAGGTTGCGAACGTGTAGTTCGGGTTGAGCTGCGGGTCGATGACGATCTTCTTGAGACCCGGAATGACGAACGGATTTTTTATATTTGCCGTGTTGGTCTGGGTGCTGAACTGCGAAATCGCCGTCGTATCGGCTTCTTTCGACACTGGCACGCTCTGTGCGTCGTTTTTGGGAACGGCGTAGTGCAGGCGGATCTCCTGTCCGTAGAGCTGGGAGATGATCGGCCGCAGGAACGGAATGTAGTGCTTCTCGATCTGATAGACGTAGCTCATGTTGGGCACGCACAGACGAAGCGTCTTGCCGTCGAATTCGAGCGGCACGATGGGTTTGAACCACTTCACGAACTCCTCTTCGGTCGTTCGGGACTTGATCTGGTCCAAACAAGTTTGCCATTTTTCGCAATATGTCTGTGCGGGAGCTAACATCGATGGAGGGTGTATCCGTTTTTTTTGGTAGCACAAAGTTGTAAATAAATTTGTGAAAATGGAGCGGCAAAATGCTTGCAAAAGTCGATACTTTTACTATAGAAAAAAGGATGTGGCAGGCTCCTCTTTTTTAACTTGCTGATAGTGAATATTGGAAATAAAATATGTATATTTGCGTATAAAATTTTTGGAGGATAACAGCTTTAAGCTATAAATAAAACCAATGTAGTTATGGAAAACGGATTAGAACAACAAGTGCTGGCGAAAGCCCAAAAATGGCTCGACGGCAATTATGATGCAGAGACTAAAAAACAGGTTAAATACCTGATGGATAATGATATGAAAGAACTTGTAGAGAGTTTTTACAAGGACCTCGAGTTCGGTACGGGCGGTCTTCGCGGGGTCATGGGAGTGGGCACCAATCGTATGAATATCTATACGGTAGGTGCTGCGACGCAGGGTCTTTCGAACTACCTGAAGCGCAATTTCGCGGGCGAGGAAATCCGGGTCGTCGTAGGGCACGACAGCCGCAACAATTCGCGGATGTTCGCCGAGCGTGTGGCCGACATCTTCGCCTCGAACGGATTCACCGTATTTCTGTTCGACGCGCTGCGTCCGACACCCGAGTTGAGCTTCGCGATCCGGGAGCTGAAATGTCAGTCGGGCGTGGTCGTCACGGCTTCGCACAACCCCAAGGAGTACAACGGTTACAAGGCCTACTGGACCGACGGGGCGCAGGTCACCGAGCCGCACGACAAGAACATCATCGACGAGGTGGAGAAAATCACCGAGGTCGATCAGGTGCTTACCGGCCGGAACCCGCAGAACATTCATGCTCTGGGCAAGGATTTCGACGAGTTATACCTTAATAAAATATACGAGTTGTCGCTTTCGTCCGAGAGCGTGAAACGTTTCCACGACATGAAGATCGTCTATTCGCCCATGCACGGTGCCGGCGTGCGGCTGGTTCCCGAGTCGCTCAAGCGCTTCGGCTTTACCAACGTGCAAATGGTTCCCGAGCAGGCGGTGATCGACGGTAATTTCCCGACGGTGGAATCTCCCAATCCGGAGGAGCGCAAGACGATGTCGATGGCTATCGACCTGGCGAAGAAGGTGAAGGCGGATCTGGTGTTGGCTACCGATCCCGATTCGGACCGTATCGGCGTGGCGCTGCCTGATGAAAACGGCGAATACGTGCTGTTGAACGGCAACCAGACGTTGGTGCTGCTGATGACTTATCAACTGACCCGCTGGGCCGAGTTGGGCCGCCTGAACGGACACCAGTACGTGATCAAAACGATCGTTACGACCGAAATGGTGGATGCCGTAGCCGACTATTTCAAGGTGAAATGCTACGAGTGTCTCACCGGCTTCAAATACATCGCCAAGATCATTCGGGGGCACGAAGGTACCGATATGCAGTATATCGGCGGCGGCGAGGAGAGCTTCGGCTACCTGGCCGGGGACTACGTCCGCGACAAGGACGGTGTAGACGGTGCATATATGATTTGCGAGATGTTCAGCTACTATGCGACCAAGGGCATCAGCCTGCTGGACAAGCTGGACGAGCTGTACAAGACCTATGGCTACTGCCTGAACACCCTGCACAGCTACGAGTTCGACGGCAGCGCCGGTTTTGCCAAGATGCAGAGCATCATGCAGGCATTCCGGGGCGGCATTCAGGAATTCGGCGGCAAGAAAGTCGTGAAGCTGCTGGATTATGCACCCGGTCTGGATGGCCTGCCGAAGTCTGATGTGCTGAAGTTCCTGCTGGAAGATAACTGCTCCATCGTGGTGCGTCCTTCTGGTACCGAGCCAAAGCTCAAGACCTATATCTCTGTCAGCGCGGAGAACAAGGAAGTTGCTGAAACGGTGGAAGCAGAAATTTGTAAGAGTGCCGAAGAGTACTTGAAGTAAAGAGTAGAGGAGAAAACAAAATGAATATTATTTTACTTTCCGGTGGTTCAGGTAAGCGTCTCTGGCCTCTTTCCAATGATGTGCGCAGCAAGCAGTTCATCAAGCTGTTCAAGAATAATGACGAGTATGAGTCTATGGTGCAACGTGTGTATCGCCAGATCACCACGGTAGATGCTGACGCAAAGATTACCATTGCGACTAGCAAATCACAGGCGAGTGCCATTAAGAACCAGTTAGGTGAGAAGGCTTCTATTTGTGTAGAACCTTGCCGCCGCGATACATTCCCTGCTATTGCACTGGCTGCAGCATACCTGCACGATGAGCTAGGTGTTGATGAGAATGAAGCTGTCGTTGTCTGCCCGGTTGACCCGTATGTGGACAACACCTATTACGAAGCCGTAAAGACTCTGCAAAAACTGGCGGCGCAGGGCGGCGCAAATTTGACCCTGATGGGCATTGAGCCGACTTATCCCAGCGAGAAGTACGGCTATATTATCCCTGAAAGCGGCGAAAACGTCAGCAAGGTAAAGGAATTCAAGGAAAAGCCGGATGTGGAAACCGCTAAGAAGTATCTAGCTCAGAGTGCCCTGTGGAATGCCGGTATCTTTGCGTTCAAGCTGGGCTATCTGCTGGACAAAGCACACAGCATGATCGACTTTGAAGATTATCGTGACCTGTTCAATAAATATGATACCCTGACCAAGATCAGCTTTGACTATGCTGTGGTCGAGAAAGAGTCCAGCATTCAGGTCCTGCGTTACAGTGGCGACTGGAAAGATGTCGGTACCTGGAATATGATGGCCGAGGTCATGGCAGATAAAACCAAGGGCAAGGCCATTTTGGATGAAACCTGTGAGAACACCAATGTGGTAAATGAGCTGAATATCCCCATCCTCTGCATGGGCTGCAAGGACATGATCATTGCGGCCAGCGGTGACGGCATCCTGATCTCGGATAAAGAACGAAGCGGTTATATGAAACTCTATGTGGAGAAAATTGAGACAGGAGCAAAGTATGCCGAGAAGTCTTGGGGTACTTATACGGTCATTGATGTGCAGCCCGGTTCCATGACGGTCAAGGTTTCTATGAGAGCTGGCGAACACATGACGTATCACATGCACAACTACCGTGAGGAAGTGTGGACGGTCGTTTCAGGTAAAGGCAAAGCAATCGTGGATGGTATGGAGCAGGTGCTCCGTACTGGTGACGTGATTACCATCGCAGCGGGCTGCAAGCATACGATTGAGGCCATTACTGCATTGGATATGATCGAAGTCCAGTTGGGCGAAGAAATCAGCGTCACAGATAAGATTAAATTTCCGATGGAATAAAAACAGTGGGAGACAGAGTAATGGAAATCATGAAATTGATTCCGACGGGTAAAGATTATTTGTGGGGTGGTACTCGACTTCGGGAAGAATATGGTAAAAAAATTGATTTAACACCATTAGCAGAGACTTGGGAGTGTTCGGTTTATCCAGACGGCCCAAGTTATGTGGCAAATGGTACATATAAAGAAAAAACACTGGCTGATGTATTGAAAGCCCATCCAGAATATCTTGGCACAAAAGTAGACAATGGTGAGCTTCCAGTTTTGGTTAAGTTTATTGATGCTAAGAAAGACCTGTCCGTTCAAGTTCATCCTAGTGATGACTATGCGAGAGAACATGAAGGTGACAACGGCAAGACCGAGATGTGGTATGTCGTTGATGCTGACGAAGGAGCCAGCCTGATTTATGGTTTCCAGCATGAGGTGACAGAAGAAATCCTCCGGAAAGCAATTGAAACGGGAACACTGGATAAGCATCTTCAAAAGGTTCCGGTTCATAAGGGGGATATCTACTTTGTTCCGGCAGGTACTGTGCATGGTATTGGTAAGGGCATTCTGGTGGCTGAGATTCAGGAAAGCTCAAATGTGACCTACCGTGTCTACGATTATGATCGCGTGGATAGGAACGGTAAAAAGCGTGAACTGCATTTTGATAAAGCTGTGCAGGTTATGAACATGAATGTTGCACCAGATGTTAGCCAGAAACCGAGAATGGTGAAGTATTATTCTGGCTGTTCTCGTGAACTGCTTTGCCGGTGTAAATATTTTGAAACAGAAAGAATACAAGTAACGAAGGGTTTTGCATTTTCTGTCATGGATGCGTCTTTTCAGGTGCTGATGTGCATAAATGGATACGGCGAAGTGCAGACGATGGACGCGGAGCAAAAACCGATGCGTTTCTGCAAAGGTGAAACACTGTTTTTGTCAGCTGGTCTGGGCAGATGCTTAGTGGTTGGAGATGGAGAGTTGATTAAGGTTCGGTGCTGATAATTTGCGGTGAGAGGAATAGAAAATAATGAAGAAAATTTTACATATATCAAAATATTATTATCCCTTTTCAGGTGGCACTGAGCAAATTGCAAGAGATGTAGTTTTAGCACTTAAGGGTGAGTACGAGCAAAAGGTTATCGCGTTTAATGATGGTAAAGAAGACAAACTCGATATTGTTGATGGAATTGAAGTGACAAAATGCGGCTGCTTTACAAAGATTGCAGCACAGTCGTTGTCTGTATCGTATGGAAAGCACTTACATAAAGTTATGAAGGAATTTAATCCCGATATTGTAGTTTTCCATTATCCCAATCCATTCGTTACTGCTTTGTTGTTGAGGGAGCTGAAGAACACGAAAGCCAAACTTGTGGTGTATTGGCATCTCGATATTGTTCGGCAGAAATACTTAAAGCTATTGTTTGCCCCACAAAACAGAAGTCTACTTGCTCGCGCAGATAAAGTCATAGCGACATCTCCGAATTATATAGAGGGAAGCAAATGGCTTCAGTCAGTAAAAGAGAAGTGTATTGTTGTGCCGAACTGTATTAATGTGGAACGAATGACGATCACCCCAGAAATAGAAAAACGTGCGGCAGAAATCCGGAAAGAAAACAAGGACAAGACAATATGCGTTGCAGTTGGACGTCACACTGAATATAAAGGTTTTACTTACTTAGTTCAAGCCAGTAAGCTTTTGGACGATAAATTCCGAATTTTTATTACTGGAAAGGGTGAATTAACGGAAAAGCTTCATGAAGAAGCGAAAGGTGACACCAAAATTACTTTTACAGGTCGTATTGATGATGTGGAGTTAAAAGCGTTAATTTTAGCGTCTGATATATTTTGTTTTCCTTCTATTACAAAGAATGAAGCATTTGGCTTGGCACTGGCAGAGGGAATGTACTACAAAAAACCAGCAGTTACATTTACCATTCCGGGCTCTGGTGTCAATTATGTTAGTTTAGATAAAGTAACAGGAATTGAAGTTGAAAATCGCAACGTAGAAAAGTACGCAGATGCCATGAGGATACTCTCAAAAAATAAAGAACTAAGACTGAAATATGGTAAGGCAGGAAAAGAGCGAGTTGAAAATAACTTTTTATCAACGCAGTTTTGCAATAATATTAAGGAACTGTTTGCGGCTTTTTAAATATAGGAGAATGGTATGACAGTATTTTGGAAAATAGCGCATTCCCTTTACAAAGTTGGGGGGGTACTGATTCCGCTAGCGCGTATATTTGAGTTTGTAAATTATTGGATATGCGCAAATGCTGTTTCGGCTAAAGCTGAGATTGGATCAGGTACAAAGTTTTGGCATAGAGGACTTGGCTGCACAGTTCATTATAAGGTGAAGATTGGTGATAATTGCAAGATTCTCCCTAATGTGATGATTGGTGCGAAGTTTAAAAATGGGTTGCCTGATGAGGATGTTCCGACAATTGGTGACAATGTATTTATTGGAACAGGTGCAGTGATTGTTGGAAAATAGAAATAGGAAACAACGTAATTGTTGCTGCAAATTCTGTTGTGACAAAGGATGTGCCAGATGATTGTTATGCACTGGGAACTCCAGCAGAAATAAAGAAGATAAGGAATATATAGCAATGAAAGTAATAATCAATGGACGTTTTTTGATTCATAGAGTTACTGGTGTAGAGCGATACGCAAGAGAAATATTATCAGAATTGGATAAAATAATTGAGCCAGATAGTATTGAAATGGCTGTTCCACCAGAGGTTGGAGATATCCCAACTTATAAAAATATCAAGGTAGTAAAGATAGGAAAGTTACACAACAGATTATGGGAGCATTTCTCTTTTCCATGGTATGTTCATAAAAATAAAGGCGTTTCATTGAATTTATGTAATGTTGCACCACTTCCGGCACCGGGGATTGTATGTATTCATGATGTCAAAGTAAAAGCAACCCCACAGTATTTTTCAAAAAAGTTTTTGCTGTGGTATGATTTACTGCTTGGAAATGCAACAAAAAGGGCTAGAAAGATTATTACGGTATCAGAGTTTTCAAAGTCTGAGATTGTGAAGTATTTCAAAGTAAATCCGGATAAAATCACGGTGATTCCTAATGCATGGCAGCATTATGAAAAAATTGAATATGATGAAGATGCACTTAACGAATATGGTTTGGGGAAAAATAACTATTATTTTTCTATGTGCAGTTTAGAGCCTAATAAAAATTTTAGGTGGATTGCGGAAGAAGCAAAAAGAAATCCGAATTGTGTATTTGCAGTGGCAGGGTCAATTAATAAAAAAGTATTTGCAGATGGTATGGGGTTTGAATGTCCTGACAATATGAAGCTGCTCGGCTATGTTTCTGATGAAGAAGCGAAAACTATGATGAGAGACTGCAAGGCGTTTTTATTCCCAACCTTTTATGAAGGGTTTGGAATTCCTCCGTTAGAAGCAATGAGTGCAGGGACAAAAAATATCTATGTGTCTGATACAGCTGTGATGCATGAGATATTTGGGGATAGCGTGCATTATATTAATCCATATAAATATAATGACGTTTTTGATGACGATGCGGCAGATACGGAAGAATGCATCAGGAAAGTGTTATCCAAGTATAGTTGGAAAAAATCAGCAGAAATTTTATTTGCTGTAATTAGCACAATAAGGGGCAGGCAATGAAAAAAGTATTATTTGTTATTTTAGGTCTGGATTTTTCGGGAGCAGAAAATGTCCTTATACAGTACCTTGATGGAAATAGTGAGATTGATCCATATTTTGCTTTTATATATGAAGGAAATGCAGCGCAACACTTTAACGAAAAATTTGGAGCAAGCAAAATTTATCAGTTGAAGCTATCTTATATCAAAAATGAATTGCGTTTTCTGCCGAAGATCACGCAGTATAGATTAAAACATGCTTTAATGACGGTTATCGAGGAGTTGAGGCCTGACACTTTATATTTTAATAATACACATGAAGTGATTCTTTCTCGAAAAATTGTGAGAGAATTAAAAGTTCCATGCATTGGACATGTACATGATATGCAGGCTTCAATTGGAACCATTTGTAAGAGGTATGAAGCAAAAAGAGCTTTTGATGAATTAGATGTGGTTTTAACTGTATCAGAGGCATGCAAAAAATCGTGGAATTGTAACCGAATGAAAGTTGTTTATAATGGCGTTTCAGACGATTATTTTACAAAAGATAAATTAATTGAGAAAAATGATCCTATCGTAGTGGGATATGTTGGCATGATATCTAAACGAAAAGGATTTGATATATTAGCAAAAGTCATTGAGTCTATGGGAGATAATATACAGTGGAAAATTGCGTACAACCTTATAGAAGATAGTTGTCAAGATATACTAGATTGTATCATAGCTAAAAAAAATGTGCAGCCCTTTTTTAGGCTCAATAGCTCTGAGATGAAGGCTTTTTATGATGCAATCGATATTTTGATTGTTCCAAGCAGGCAGGATCCATTACCTACGGTAGTTATTGAAGCAATGGCACGAAAAAAACTCGTATTGGGTTCTAATACGGGTGGTATCCCAGAGCTTCTTGGTTCAAAAAGATATTTATTTAAAGTTGAAGATTCAAGTTCAATAGAAACTATGCTGTCTGAATACTGTAACAAAGATACATATGAATTCAGTAGCTATGTAGAAGAGCAGTGGCAACGGGCATATGGAATGTTTAGAAGCTTTAGTAAAAGAACATATGTTAATTCAATTATTTCGGAAAAGTTAAAGGGGGATAGAGTATAGAACAATGATTTATTGGGTATTTGCTTTTATAGCAACAGGTTTGGCCTATTTATCTGTTCATGTAAAAGGCAGAAAGCTAAAAGTAATAGAAGGACAGACAATTGTTTATCCGGATAAGATTTTATTTGGATTATCTTTTTTGGTGTACTTTATTCCGGCAGCAGTTCGATATGGAATCGGACAAGATTATTTTTATACATATGCTCCGACTTTTAGGTGGATCGCGAATGGTGATATAAATTTAGAAACGCATTCTTTAATTAGATATAACGAATGGGGATTCACAGTACTCAATAAAGCAATTGCCTTTTTTACATCGGACTATCAATGGCTCTTTGTAATCACTGCGTTAATTTCCCTTGTTCTTGTATATAAGAGTATAAAAAAAGATTCTGTAAGCATTCCATTTAGCGTTTTGATGCTTGTGCTGGGTTCATATTATCTGGCTAGTTATAATTTTATTCGACAATGCATTGCAATTGCGATATTTGCATATTCGCTGAAGTATGTTGAAGAGCGAAAATCTGTTCAATACTTTATCTGTGCAGCACTTGCAACCACTATGCACACAATTTCAATCATATATTTTCCATTCTATTTCCTTGGAAATGTAAAGTTGAAAAAGAAACTCTACTACATACTGCCAATAGCAATTATTGGTGGACTGGCTGTATCTTCGCCTATTGTAATTAGGATTATTTCGTTAACCAGGTTTTCAAGAAATATTAGCTTGGGACAGCATTACAATTTGTTTTTATCAGCAGTTGTCCTGCTAGTATATTATGCTACAATCGTTGGATTTGATGAAAAAGATACAAGATATAGAATGTACGCAAATGCTTTACTAATAGCGGCATGCTGTATTGGTGTAAGTTCTTTTACAGGTGCGACAGATCGTTTGATATATGCATATTATTATATAAATTTTTTAAGCATTCCACATATTTTTAAATATGCTAAGTGGGGTAAAAACGCGAAGCTAATAAAACTGGCGATTATTGTAGTGCTAATCAGCTTATGGATATTTGAACATATATATTATGACCAATTTTCGGTGCTTCCGTATGAAAGCATAATTAAATGGTAAGGGAGAATTATTATGAAACCATATTTGGTAGATGTACCAGTAAAGATTAACATTTGGACACGTCCGGAGTGTCAGCGCAAGCAATTTGAAGTTATTAAACAAGCGAGACCAAGTATTCTCTTTGTAACATCAGATGGCGGTAGAAATGAAAGAGAATGGCAGTTGATTTATCAAAACAGAAAGATTTATGATGAGGAAATTGACTGGGATTGTAAAGTTTATAAATTGTATATGGATCATAATCTTGGAATGTATGCAATGGGTGAAAAAAGGACAGAATTAATTTGGAATACAGTTGATAGATGTATTATGTTAGAGGATGATATATTACCATCAGTCAGTTTTTTTCAATATTGCGCAGAACTATTAGAAAAATATAAAGATGACGAACGTATTGAATGCATATGCGGAATGAATCATTTGGGGAAAAGTGAAAATGTTTTGTCCGATTACTTCTTTTCTAGGCAAGGTTCTATTTGGGGATTTGCGGTTTGGAAAAGAACAATCAAAGGAAGAGGTGATTTCTCATATTTTTATGATTCATATGTAATGGAATTATTGAAGCAAAGAACAAGAAAAAATCCGATTGCATGGAAGCGTTTATGTGCTTATGGACAACAAGAAAAGTATGAAGGACATGTTGCGAGTTCAGAATTTTGGTATGAATTTGATATGTATGCTCAGAACAGAGTTCAAATAGTTCCAAAATATAATTTGATAAGTAATATTGGGTGCAATAAGGAATCTGCGCATATGGATGATCTTAAACAGTTGCCAAGAGGTTTTAGAAGAGTACTTAACATGGATACATATGAATTGGAATTCCCTTTAAAACATCCGATGTATGTTATTCCGGATATAGATTACGAGAAAAAAAGAAACAGAATAATGGCTTATAATAGGCCGTTAATTAGTTTTTATAGAAAAATTGAAAGAGTTTTTTTAAAAATTAAAAATGGAGAAAGCGATTATATACAAAAGAAAATTCTTAGCAAACTCAAGAGGGAAAAAATTGATGAAAAGTGAGAAAGAGAACTTTAATAAGTCAAAATATTCATATTTAATCCAAAATACAGCACTCTTGACTTTATCGTCTTTTGGATCAAAATTTTTGTCCTTTTTTTTGGTGCCATTATATACTAATGTTTTATCTACTGCGGAATATGGTATCGCAGATATTATTACTACAAGCTCAACGCTTTTAGTATATGTGCTAACGCTAAATATAGGTGCCTCTGTATTGAGATTTGGAATTGATAAAAATGAAAAACCGACGAGAGTATTTATGTATGGAGCTAAAATTGACATAATAGCTTGCATAGTATTGTCCGGTGGGATTTTTTTGGCCTATTTGTTGCGTGTGTTTAATTGGAAAGAATACTGCTACATTTTTCTGTGGCTTGTTTTTGTGGCAGAAACTTTTGAGACGTTAGTAAATCAGTTTTTAAGAGCGATTGATAAAGTTCAAGTAATGGCGATATCATCCATACTTGGTACCATATTACGATTAAGCTCAAATATAGTGTTTCTTTTGGTTTTTAAATGGGGAATATTCGGATATTTAATATCATTAGTGATTGGTCCTGCTGTTGCGACAGTCTATGCGATGATACACATTTTCCCGTTGAAAAAAGATGAAATTTTGCCGAAATATGAAAAAAAATTGCATAGGGAAATGCGAAAATATGCAATTCCTGCAATGTTCGGTCAGTTGGGATGGTGGATAAATAACAGTATTGATAAATATTTTGTGGTGTGGCTTCAGGGTGCGGCAGCCAACGGTATTTATTCAATATCATATAAGTTGCCTAGTATCATGTCAATGATTTGTAATGTGTTTGGTCAAGCTTGGGGAATATCAGCTATTAGAGATTTTGATAAAAATGATAAAGATAATTTTTTCAGTAATACATATGAACTTTTAAATTGTGTTTTGGTTGTCTGTTGTTCAGGATTAATCTTATTAAATGTTACTATTTCGAAAGTACTGTTTGCTAAAGACTTTTTTGATGCGTGGGAATATGCACCGGTTCTTATTTTCGCAATGTTATTTAGCGGACTAAGTAGTTTTTGGGGAGGAATCTTTAACGCTGTCAAAAGAAATGAAGTTATTGCGTGGACAACTGTAACAGCGGGAATTATCAATTGTGTTTTTAATGCTCTATTAATTCCTGTAATAGGAATAATGGGGGCTGCGATAGCTACATTAATTTCTTTCTATTCAATGTGGATATTGAGATATTTTGCAGCAAGAAGATACATAGAGTGTAGGAATAATTTTGTAAAACACCATATTATGTATTTGCTGATAATGGTACAGATATTTTTTGACCATCAGGAAAATCATTTCTATATGGTACAACTTATAATTTTATTTGCAATTTTAATAATTAATAAGAAATTTATTAAACGGATTATTGAAAAAATACAAAAGAAAACCAAATGATATTGTTGGACAATTATGGTTGTCCATGGAGAGGAAATTTGATAATGAAAAAGATACTTTTATTAGGGGGATCAGCACAACAAGTAATTGCGATAAAAACGGCAAAACGGCTTGGATACTATACTGTTTTGTGCGATTTTCTCACGGATAATCCGGGTCAATGCGAAGCAGATAAGTTCTATTTAGTTAGTACTACTGAAAAAAAAGCTATTCTGGAGGTCGCTCAAAAGGAGCAGGTTGATGGGGTATTGGCATATGCCTCCGATCCGGCTGCGCCTACAGCAGCTTATGTTGCAGATAAACTTGGTTTGCCAGGAAATCCTTATCAATCTGTTGAAATTTTATGCAATAAAGATAGATTTCGTAAGTTTTTGTTAGAAAATGGTTTTTCAGCACCAAAAGCACATGGATATGATTCTACAAAAGATGCTTTGCAAGACAAGGAAAGCTATGAATATCCAATCATCATTAAGCCAGTGGACTCTTCTGGAAGTAAAGGTGCAACAGTGTTGTATTCGGAAAAAGGCTTAACGGAGGCATTGGAGTTTGCTTTTTCGTTCTCACGATGCCATCGAATTATTGTTGAACATTTTATTGAGAAAAAACATCCATATCTGATAGGCGGAGACATTTTTGTAGAGGATGGAAAGAGCGTTCTGTGGGGGTTAATGAACTGCCACAGAGACAACAGTGTCAACCCATTGGTTCCAGTAGGCAAAAGCTACCCACTTCAATTGGAAACAGAGGATATTCAGCGTGTTAAAGAAACTTTGGTTTCAATGGTGGAAAAACTTGGAATCCGTAATGGTTCTATGAATGTTGAGCTTGTTGTGGATAAGAACAACTGCGTTTGGCTTATTGATGTTGGTCCTCGTAGTGGTGGAAATATGATTCCTGATTTATTGGGGGATATGTTTGGTGTGGACATTGCTGAAATGTCTGTGGAAGCGGCTATGGGAACCGCAATCACAGGTGACATTCATGAACCAAATGGATTTTATGCTACGCATAATTTGCACAGCGATAAAAACGGAGTTTATAAGGACATTGTGTTCTCACCGGAAATAGAACCCTACATATATAGAAAATGTTTGTATAAAAAGGCGGGAGATGCAGTGGAGTATTTTGATAATGCCGCAAAATGCTTGGGAATCGTATTCTTTAAGTTCCCTAATGAAAATGTAATGAGAAACGTATTGGAACACATCAACGACTTGATTACGGTTGAATTACAGTGAGGTAAGAGCAATGACACAAAAGACACCTGAACAACTGAGAAATGACTTTTGGAAGTCTGATATTGAACATGGGGGGGGGGATTTTTAATCAATATGAAGAGATAAAGCGAGTCTTGTGTAACAAGGATATAGCGTGGGTAAAAGAGCGTTTGAGAGATATTAAATGCCACGCAATAGAGCAGACGGAGTTTTATAAGGCCTATAAAGTAACGGATGAATTTCCGGTGGTCAATAAGATGACGCTGATTGAAAATCACGATGCTTGCCTTGCAAAAGCTGGATATCAGACACCGACTCATGTTTCCTCTACTAGCGGTAGTACAGGTACTCCGTTTAGTGTCACACAGGACTTTAGGAAACGTAATAGAACAATTGCAGATCTTAAAGTTTTTGGGGAACTATGTGATTATCCTTCTCATGAGAGAATGGTATTTTTCCGTGTTATTAATGCGAAGCTGCATCGTACTCCAGAACAGGAAGATAGAGAAAATATTTACTATATTGACTCCTCTGATTTGGGTGATGCTCATCTCGAAGAAATGAAGAACGCTTTGCTGGATAAGAAGCCAACCATCGTTTTCAGTTATTCATCAACGCTTGTAGAACTGGCAAAATACATTGATCGTTCAGGGATTCCTAAAGAAGGATTTTCGATGAAATCGGTTCTTACTGGCGGTGAAGGACTTTCAGACGAGAATCGCAATCTTTTAGAGAAAGTTTTTGGCAGTACTGTTTATCGCCGTTATTCCGATATGGAACTTGGCATTCTTGGACAGGATATGGGCAACGGAAGTGAGTATATCCTGAACTGGGGCAGCTATTACTTTGAAACTTTAAAACTCGACTCAGATAAACCTACAGAAATGGGTGAAGCTGGACGTATCGTAATCACGGATTTATTCAACTACGCATTTCCGATGATTCGGTATGATACCGGAGACCTTGGTGTATTGGACAAAAGTAACCCGAATGAGCTGCCAAAGCTGAAAGAAATTTATGGACGTGTTCGCGATTGTGTTTATGCAACGGATGGTCGATTGATTTCACCTGCAAAAGTATCTGTGATGATGTGGGGCTCTGATGGAGTAAAACAGTGGCAGTTCATTCAGAAAACTAAGGATAACTATATTCTGAAATTGAACTGTGAAAAGAAAGTCGACACAGAGACCTATGTTAAAAAATTTAAGGGATTGTTAGGCGAAAGTGCAGATATTGAAGTACAGTTGGTTGACGAAATCCCTGTGACATCATCAAACAAGAGACGGGCAGTGATTTGTAATTATCATAAGGAGTAATGAGAAATGAAAGAATACGGAGGCTACATAGAATTTGAAAATTATCACGGCATGATTCTCCATGAGGAAACCCTCGCTTTGAACAGTGGTAGAGGTGCATTGGAATATCTTTGCGAGGCAAAGAAAATTAAAAAGTTGTATCTTCCGTATTTCCTTTGCTCATCTGTGCCGAATCTCTGCAAGAAGATCGGAGTTGAGTATAGCTACTATCATATCAACGAAAAGTTTGAGCCGATTTTCAATCAGGTACTTGGTGAAGAGGAATGGCTATATATTGTGAATTTTTATGGTCAGCTTGATAACGATTATCTGCTTGGATGGAAACAAAAATATGGTCGGGTTATCATTGATAATGCACAGAGCTATTTTCAGATGCCAGTAGAAAATACGGATACGCTTTATACATGCCGGAAATATTTCGGTGTTGCAGATGGCGCATTTCTCTATACCGATACGAAGTTAAATCGAGAAATTCCGCAAGATGAGTCTTTTGAGCGGATGCACTTCCTTCTTGGCCGTTTTGAACACAGCGCAAATGAGTTTTACAGCGAATATGTGGCGAATAATAAACTGTTTGCCTCAGAACCCACAAAACAAATGTCTCGACTGACAGAAAACTTATTGCGAGGGATTGATTATACGAGCGTAGCAAAAAAGCGGCAGGATAACTTTGTCTTTTTAGATGTGCAATTCGGCAACATGAATGAATTAAAGCTGAAGAGCGTTTATGGTGCATTTATGTATCCGCTTTTGATCCAAAATGGTGCAGCAGTGCGAAAAGAACTGCAAAAAGAAAGAATCTATATTCCGACTCTGTGGCCAAATGTATTGGAAGAATGCCCGTCCAATAGTTTGGAATATCACTATGCGGCAGATATTTTGCCAATCCCTGTGGATCAGCGGTATGAAATAGAGGATATGAAATATTTGGTGGAGGTGATAAAGGTTGTTTCATCTGAGAGAACTTGAACGAAAGGATTTACCTGCAATCAATAAGTGGCGCAACGACCCGGAGTTGATTGCCCTTTTAGGTGCACCGTTCCGGTACATCAATCTGGACGTAGACATAAAATGGTATGAATCCTATATGGGCAATCGCGGCAATGCGGTACGTTGTGCCATTACCGAGGACGGTGGCGATGACATTCTGGGACTGGCCAGTTTGGTATCCATCAATTACATGAATCAGTCAGCAGAATTTCATATTATGATCGGAGATATCCAAAATCAAGGACGAGGACTTGGAACATTTGCTGTGAATTCGATGTTAAATCATGCATTCAATAATATGAACTTACAACGAGTGGAACTGACAGTTCTGGATAATAATACACGGGCAAAACATCTTTATGAGAAATGTGGATTTACTTATGAGGGACGAAAGCGTAAAGCAAAATACAAAGATGGAAAATTTGTTGATATGCTGATGTATTCAATTTTACGAGAAGAATTTCTAAACAAAGAAATGTAAATTAAAAAAATGTATCAAATATGAGGAGATTAACATTATGGACAATAAAATTTTAGTGACACGTTCGTCTATGCCAAGTGTAGAAGAATATATAGATGAAATTCGCTCCATATGGGAAAGTCATTGGTTGACTAATATGGGTCCAGAACATAAAAGTCTGCAGGCTGAACTTAAGCAATATATGGGGGTTCAGAATGTAGAACTTTTAACCAATGGTCATATGGCATTAGAGCTTTCTTTGCAGGCAATGAATTTGCAAGGAGAAGTTATTACGACACCATTTACATTTGCTTCTACAACACATGCAATTGTACGAAACGGATTGGAACCTGTATTTTGTGATATTGATCCGGTTACATATACAATTGACGTAACAAAATTAGAACGACTGATTACTGATCGTACATGTGCTATTGTTCCGGTACATGTATACGGTAATGTATGCAATATTGAAGAAATTGAACGATTAGCACATAAATATGATTTAAAGGTACTGTATGATGCAGCACATACTTTTGGTGAAACGTATAAAGGCCAGGGAATTGGAAGGTTTGGCGATGTATCTTGCTTCAGTTTTCATGCAACAAAAGTATTTAATACTATTGAAGGTGGTGCAGTTTGTTACAAGGATTTGGAACTTGGACGTAAGTTGTACGAGTTGAAAAATTTTGGTATTCATGGACCGGAAGAGGTTGATGCTGTTGGCGCTAATGCTAAGATGAATGAATTTTGTGCGGCGATGGGAATGTGTAATTTACGGCATATAGATGAAGAAATTGAAAAGCGTAAGAAGGTAGTAGAACGTTATCGGGACCGACTGGAAAATACAGAAGGATTACAGTTAAATGTAGTCCAATCGGAAGTAGAGTCGAATTATGCTTATTTTCCAGTAGTTTTTAATGAAAAAATATTTGGTTCCAGTAGAAATGAAGTATTTGATGCTCTTGACAATAATGGAATAGGTGCAAGGAAGTATTTCTATCCATTAACAAATACGTTTGGATGCTTTCATAAGAAATATAATGTAGACGAAACTCCTGTAGCAAAGCGGGTATTGACATTACCATTATATGCGGATTTAGCCATTGAAGATGTAGATAGAATTTGTGATATCATTCTTTCATGCAGACAATAAATGAGATTAATTATGTACATGCTCAAAATAAATCTTGTTGAATAACAAGACAACAAGATTTGTTTGCTAATATGGGAATATTTCCATAAATGATACATTACATAATTAAAATAAAAAAGTATGATGGGGGTGAAGATAGATATATTAATTTAAAAAATAATTAACATATATAAATATGGGAAAGGAGAATGTATGAAGAGAATCGTACAAAGGATATTGAGTATTGCATTAACAATGATTGTAATGCTAACAAGTGTTCCTGTAGATATTTTTGCAGCACAAGAGATTCAGTCTGATGTACAGGAAAATGCAGACGAAACTATAACACAGGAAATACAACTCTCGATTACAAAACAACCAGGGAATTATGTAGGAGCGGAAGGAAGCACTGCAAGTTTCAAGATCGAGGCAAAAGGAGCAGGGTTAAAGTACCAGTGGCAGTGGTATGACAATGGGAAATGGCTGAATTCCGAGCAGACAGATGCGAAAACGGCAAGCCTGAGTGTAGTACTTGAGGCACGCAGATCAGGAAGGAAATACAGATGTATCGTAAGTGACAGCAGCGGAGCGAGTGTGACGAGTAAAGAAGTCACAATGACGATCGGTGAGAAACTTGAGATCACGAAGCAGCCGGAGAACTACGTAGGAGTAGAAGGAAGCACGGCAAATTTCAAGATTGAAGCAAAAGGAACAGGATTAAAATACCAGTGGCAGTGGTATACCGGAAGTTATTGGGCAGATTCTGAGCAGGCGAATGGAAAGACGAATGCAATGAGCATTGAACTGACCAAGACCCGGAGCGGAAGGAAATACAGATGTATTGTAAGTGACAGTACCGGAGCAAGCGTAACGAGTAAAGAAGTTACAATGACGATCGGTGAGAAACTTGAGATCACGAAGCAACCGGAGAACTACGTAGGAGTAGAGGGAAGCACAGCGACCTTCAAGGTAGAGGCAAGCGGAACAGGGCTGAAATACCAGTGGCAGTGGTGCCATGAGAATGAATGGCTGGATTCCACCCAGGAAGGAAGCCAGACCAGTACGATCAGCGTGGTACTGAACAGCAACCGTGATGGAAGAAAGTACAGATGTATCGTAAGCGGCAAAACCGGAGCAAGTGTAACGAGTAAAGAAGTTACAATGACGATCGGTGAATCACTTGCAATTACCAATCAACCAACCACCCTAACCTTCGAAAAACCCGGTGACATCATCGAGATGGAAATCACCGCAACCGGAACCGGTCTGAAGTATCAGTGGCAGTATAAACCATCCTGGTCTGGTACATGGACAAACTTTGAAGGTGCAACAACCAGTTTTGTTCAGAAGAAGGCACAGGAAGGCTGGAACGGCTGGCTTGTTCGATGCGTAGTTACCGATATAATGGGTAACTCTGTAACATCAGATGAAGTAAAAATTGTCAATACAAGCAAATCGGATGGAACAATCTATACAGTAACACTGGATGCCAACGGTGGTTACTTTAATGAAGAAGATGGTACTCATAACAAGACTGTACAGATGACAGTAGAAAAAAATCTGCCGATAACATACTATGATACGCCGGTTATTGATGATGATACGAAGATTTTCGGTGGATGGTATGACAACAAAGCTTGTACCGGAACTGCAGTTCAGGAAAATAACTGGTATGCAGATGCCAATACTACATATTATGCAAAATGGATCGATGCATATGTAGTTACTTTTGATGGAAATGGTGGAACTTTTGATGGAAATGGTGGAACTTTTGATGGAATGTCAAAATTAACTACGAAAGTTCCGAAGAACAGAGCTATTAGCGGTGAATATGAGTCTTTTGATCTTAATGGATTCGGTCATGCATCAAAAACGCTGAGTGGTTGGAGTTTGGATAAAGCAGGGACACAGCCAGTTGAAGAATGTGATATTTACAGAACTGTAATTACAAAGAACACAACCTATTATGCACAGTGGATGGATGCAGTTACAGTAACTTATGATGCGAATGGTGGATATTTTGAAGGTACCGGAGATACCGATTATAAAGAAGTGACATCTGATTTCGTTCAGGCTTCCTATTATTTCGGTGATTTGAAAACGAATGAGAAAAAGGTATTCGATGGTTGGTATCTGGATAAAGATTGTACGAAAAAAGCTGCAGGAACTTATTTGCCAGATAAAAACTATACATTTTACGCAAAATGGGCAGACGCAGTTGAGATTACATACAATGCAAATGGCGGAACCGCACAGGGCTCAGATCAGGTAGTCAGAAAAGTCAAGAAGAATACGCTTCATTATCTGAATGAGGTTTATGCTGAAAAAGACGGTGCTATCTTTGATGCCTGGTATCTGGATCAGGCATGCACAGAACCAGCAGGCAAAACCACCGGAAAACAATTAATGGATAAAGATCTGGTAGTATATGCGGGATGGAAAGAGGCATATACACTTACTTATGATGCCAACGGCGGATACTTCAGTGGAAATGTTAAAACGCAGATTTCTACGATAGAAAAAGGAAAGACAGCGTATATCAGCTCTTCTACATCAATCTATAACCGTAACAAATCACTTGCGTTTGATGGCTGGTATCTGGATAAAGAACTGACACAGCCGACTGGCGATCGTATAAAAGTAACAAAAGATACTACCGTATATGCAAAATGGTCACCGGCTTGCACATTGACTTTTAATGCGAATGGTGGAACTATCTATGGATACGGGGAAACAGCTCAGTTTGCAGTAGCAAAGGGAAAAAGCTTCTCAGCAGATCAGAGTTTTGAACCACATTATGAGAATGATCCAACAATAGTATTTGACGGTTGGTATCTGGACAAAGACTGTACACAGAGTGTGGATCTGTATAATACGATGTGGGATAAAGATACCACGCTGTATGCAAAATGGAGCCAGGGATACCGTGTAGTCTTTGATGCGAATGGCGGATATTTCTATTCTTATTCTGCAACCAAGCAATATTGGTTCTGTAATGCTGGTGGAACGATTGGCTATGAGCCAACACCGAACTGCAAAGATACAACAAAGGTATTTGCAGGCTGGTATCTGGACAAAGGACTCACAAAACCAGTTAACATTACGGATTACGAAGTAAATAGTAACATGACGGTTTACGCAAAATATGAAAGGGGAAATGTTGTAACTTTCGATGCGAATGGTGGACATATCGCGGACAGCAGTGAAACAACATCTTCCTGGACACTGGCGATAAACACGGAACTGGGAAGTTACCGAGCTCCGAGTGTTGAGAATAATGCCAATAAGGTAATGCTTGGATGGGCATTAACAGCCGATGGAACAAAAACGATAGATCTGAACAGCTATGTTCCGACAGGTGATGTTACTTTATATGCAGTATGGGAAGAAGGATATACGGTAACTTTTGATGCGAATGGTGGATATTTTGCGGACAGTGATGATGTTTATATTGGAGAGACAGTTACCCGCATATTTAAGAAAAATGCAGAAATTTATCAGGTCGGATTTCCAACCGTATATGCCAGAGACAAAGATCGCTTTGTTGGTTGGTATAAGGATAAAGAGTGTACAGAACCTGTAGATACCAGATTTGATATTGTAGATAAAGATCTGACTATCTATGCAAAATGGGAAAAGACAGTAGATGTAACTTTTGACGCAAACGGTTGGACTTTTGGAAGTTATGACAAAACAAAGAATACTTATACGGCCGGTTCAGTATTGCATCCACATGAAATCGAGAATCTTAGCAATATTACTGCTGTAGACGGAAAAGTTGTTTCCGGATGGTATCTGAATCCGGAGTGCACAGAAGATAAGAGAGTTGATCTTTCCACATATAAATTTACAGAAGATGTAACGTTATATGCGAAGTGGGAAAAAGGAATCGTGGTCACATATGATGCTTGTGGCGGTTACTTTGATGAGGGTCCTGGAGGTATTTCATTAATAAAAACATATACTTTGAGAAAAGGAAACAGTATCGGATGGAGATACACAGATCCGAAAAGCAATGATTCTAAAAAAGTATTTGCCGGCTGGTACCTGGATAAAGAGTATAAAGAAGAAGTAGCAAGTATTTACAATTATGTACCAAAAGATGATGTTACCCTGTATGCAAAATGGGAGAACGGATCTACAGTTACATTTAATGCTGGAGAAGGCTATTTCTCCGATGGACCGGGAGCCAACAATGCAAAGATTAAAACGTACACGGTAAGAAAAGGAAAAGAATTAAATAATATTCCATCTTGTTATAACAGTGATACAACAAAAGTTTTTGCTGGCTGGTATACGGATGCAAACTTCACCAATAAGGTTGAATCTATCTATAATTATACTGTAACAGGAGATGTTACCCTGTATGCTAAATGGGAAACAGGAGTTAAAGTTACGTTTGAAGCATGTGGCGGAACTTTTAGCAACAACAGCGAAACCAGAACCGTGTATGCAGTAAAGGGAACAGAACTGTGGAACTGGATAGAACATCCGAGTTCAGGAACACAATACAGAACTTTCCAGGATTGGTATCTGGATGCCGACTATACACAGCAGATTAATTCTGACTATATTATTACAGATGATATTACATTATATGCAAAATGGACAGAATGTGTAAAAGTTACATTAGATGCTTGTGGTGGTTACTTTACAGATAACCGTACTCAGCCTGAGACGGAAGAAATGTATGTACCTGAAGGAAACAACATTTCCTGGGAGCTGGAGTATAAGATTCCGGAAAATACAGATGATCATAAAGCATTTGATGGCTGGTATTTTGACAGTACATATAAAAATAAAGTAGGTGATAATTATGTACCTGATCAGGATACTACTTTATATGCAAAATGGACGGATGGATACAAGATTACTTTTGATGCTGGTGAAGGCTATTTTAATCTGAATTATGGTGAAATATCAGAATATCTGTATAAGGTAGTCAAAAAAGGAGATTCCTTTGGAAGTGTATCTTACATTACACCAAGTCATAATGAAAAAGGTTTTGCCGGTTGGTGCCTGACTTCTGACAGAGGAGAAGTAATAAATGATCTTTACAATTATGTACCGGAAAAAGATATCACATTATATGCTAAATGGGTAAATAAATATACCATAACCTATGATGCGTGTGGAGGATATTTCAATGGAGATCAAAACCAAACAACGCATAGAGATGAAATAAATGAAGGGGGATATTTAAACAATTACATTCCAACTATTGCAGATGACTATAAAGCATTTGACGGCTGGTATTTGGATGAGGATTATACACAGAAAATAGAAGATATGTATGAATATTATCCGAAAAATAGCATGACCGTGTATGCAAAATGGACAGAAGCGTATAAGGTAACATTTGATGCATGTGGAGGTGTTTTTGGATCAGATAGTTCAACATATTCTGTAAGTGTTAAAAAAGGAAGTAGTATCAGAGATAATAGCATTTATATCAATGAGCCTTCTAATGGACATAAAGTATTTGATGGTTGGTATTTAGATGCAGATTATACCAAACCGGTGGATAGTATTTATTCCTATGTACCAGATAAAAACACTACAATCTATGCAAAATGGGCGGATTCATATAAGGTAACATACGATGGATGCGGCGGGTATTTTGGTGATGCCGATACAACAACTTATGAAGTTTATGTAAAAGCAGGAGAGGCAATAAGATACAACTATAGGACACCGTACAGAGATGTCAATGATCATGAAATGTTTGATGGCTGGTATCTGGATGCAGAATATACACAACCGGTTGATGAACTATATAGTTATGTACCGGAAAAAGATACTGTATTCTATGCAAAATGGGCGGATAGTTATGTGATTACATTTGATGCCGGAGAAGGCTATTACAGTAATGGAGCAGATGGCAACAGCCAGTATTCTTACCGGCTTGTGAAAAAAGGCGCAGCACTTAATGGTGTTTCTTATAACGATCCGTATCATGATGAAAAGGCATTTGATGGATGGTGTTTAACTCCGGATTGCGAAGAAACAATAGATGCATACAATTATGTACCGGACAAAGATACTACGTTATATGCCAAATGGGCAAACCAGTACACCATAACCTATGATGCGTGTGGCGGTTATTTCTGGGGTGATGAGAGTAATACTACAGAGACATCGAAAGTAAAAGAAGGAGATACATTAAATTCTTATACACCTTCGAATGCTGATGAACATAAGATTTTTGATGGCTGGTATCTGGATCCAACATATGAGCACAAAATAGAAAATATGTATGAATATAAACCAGAAAAAGATATGACCGTGTATGCAAAATGGGCAGATGCATATAAACTGACCTATGATGCTTGCGGTGGTAATTTCTGGGGTAGTGAAGAACCGCATACTTACTATGTGAAAGCAGGAGATAAAGTAGAATATCGTTATGATACACCATCCAATGGCGATAAAACATTCCTTGGCTGGTATCTGGATGCAGAGTACACGCAGCCGGTAGGACGTATATACGATTATGTTCCGGAAAAAGATACCACCTTCTATGCAAAATGGGAGGAAGATACTTCCGACGAAGATGACACCGCTTTCGTATCCTCTCAGAACGCAACTGATTCTTCTAGTGAAGCAATCGCGCAGGAACCAACAGAAGAACCAACAACTTCTGATGCTTCCGCAATCGAAAGCACAGAACCAACAGCAACTCCGGCTCCGGAAGTAACCGAAGTACCGGAAACCGTTGTAGAGGAAGATCAGAATACAGAATCTGAGACTCCGAATGCTGCGGAAGAAGAAACAGAAACAGCAGAAGAAACAATCTCTGAGCAGAATGTAACCGAACAGGAAGCATCCGCTCCGGAAGCTGTAGTAACAGAAAACAATTAATTAAAAAGTCACCCGTCAACCATGCATGTTGCTGATTGGCGGGTGCTTTTTTATACACGAGAGGAAAATGTATGGGGAAGAAAAAAATACTGGCATTTATGCTCAGCGGAGCGCTTTTACTTCAACCGGGAGTTTATACGATGGCAGAACCGGGAGATGCACTGACACAGGAAAGTACAGAATCGATTAATGCAATTGAAAGTACTGTTCCTGCATCGGATGAAAGAGACGGGCAGGAAATAGCAGAAAATGAGGTTTCGGAAGAATCTGGAACAGAGAAAACAGATACGGAGGCACAGATATCGTCAGCGGATAGTTCCACACAGCCGGATACGGAAAGACAGGAAGAAGTTCCGGAAAAGACATCAGAAGAAACTTCGGAAACGATTGCAGATGTGACCGGACAGGATCAGATTCCTGATAACCTTGTCCTTGGTGGCTATATAGAAAGTGATCTGGATCACAATACACCGGTATACCATGGAAACAGCACAAGACGCAGAACCGGTGGAAAGATTCCAGCCTCTTACCAGTCAGATATTTCTCAGCTGAATGCACTTTACCCTGCAGTCCGGGATCAGAATCCCTATGGAACCTGCTGGGCATTTGCAACGATCGGTGCTGCAGAATTTGATCTGATCAATAAGGGTCAGCTTTCACAAAGCGCTGATCTGAGTGAATTGCAGCTGTCATATTTCACTTTTAATTTTGTTCAGGATCCGTTGGGTGGAACGGCAGGTGATGTGGCAAAATACTATAATGAAAATACAGATACAAATTATCTGAACTACGGTGGTAATTATCAGATGGCAGTCCGACGTCTGGGCCAGTGGATCGGTGTGACGAATGAGAGCAGCGTACCTTATACGAAAGCGGCACAGACGGTAAGCTCCGGTATGGATGAACAGTATGCTTATTCTGAAAATGCAGCACATCTGGAGAATGCATATCTGATTAATATCCATCAGAATACGGAAGATGTCAAAAGACAGATCATGGAACACGGTGCAGTAGGGGTGATGTATACGCATTATTATAATGGAGCAACCCATGGAATGGATTATAATGCGTATTATGACACTGCCAATACTACCGGAGGCGGTGGAGGGCATGCAGTGATGATCGTAGGATGGGATGACACTTTTTCCAAAGATAATTTTCTGCGTGGAGAAAAACCATCAGAGGACGGTGCATGGCTGGTTCGAAACAGCTGGGGATCGTATTTTGATTATTTCTGGATGTCTTACGAGACATATACGCTGGCAGATACTGCGTGGGTATTTGATCTTACAACGGATGATGGTTATGATCACAATTATCAGGTGGATGGCGGTCTGGAGACTTATGCAAGTAGTTCCGGTACTACCGTGGCCAATGTATTTACCGTGCCGGAGAAAGAGAATGGAGTTTCTGAAACCCTGAAAGCAGTTTCTTTATCACTTACGCATGCTGCGGGAGTCACTTATACGATTGACGTTTATACGGATATTCGAAATAAATATAATCCAACCAGCGGTACAAAGCATGAAAGCGCATCCACAAGTGGCAGCACGACCTACGCCGGAGTGTATACGATTCCGCTGAACGATGACGTAGAGCTGAAGCCGGGAACTACATTTTCAGTAGTAGTCACATTGGATCGTGCAGTGATGGACTGTGAACAGGCTACGGCAATCCAGAAAGAAGAGGATTTTGGAACAGATAAATATGTCTGGATGCGCCAGGTCAGTTTGTACAATTATAAGAGTTTTTATCAGTCCGGCTCCGGATTCACACCGAATATTCAGAACTATTGTATCAAGGCATATACATCGGATGGCGCCAAAACAGAAGAAAACAGCGAAAATCTTCAAGGATATACACTGACACTGGATGGTTCGATAGGTGTGAATTTTTACATGGATCTTTCCAATGAATTTGCGGCGGATGATGCATATATGGAATTTTCGCTTCCTAATGGGGATACGCAGCAGATAAAGGTGAGTGAGGCAAAGAAAAAGGATGATTCGTATGTATTTACTTGTAAGGTGGCGGCGAAGGAAATGACAGCGGATATCCAGGCGCAGATGGTAGCAGGAGATGTGCGGGGCGAGATGTACACATATAATGTAAAGCAATATGCGGATTATATCCTGGCGCACACAGATGCATATTCGGGATCTGCTGTTGCGCTGGTAAAGTCGATGCTGAACTATGGAGCCGCAGCGCAGCAATTATTTTCTTACCGGACAGATACGCCGGCAAATGCTGATCTGAATGAGGAAGATAAAGTGATAGATTCGGCAGATTTCAGCAACTATCAATACACGGTTACGCAGGAAGATCAGGTAACAGGAGTACAGTATTATGGAAGTGTTCTGAGCCTGAAATCAGAGATCTGTATGAAAAATTATTTCCTGATCGATGCGGGAAAGAGCGTGGATGATTATGTATTTTCTATAGGAAGCGAAACCGGTGGAAAAGTAATCCTGGAGCCACAGGAGGCGCGGATCAATGGAAAGACCTGTTATTATGTGACGGTAAAGGACATCAAAGCATACGATATGGATCAGAATATGACGATTACGGTATGTGAAAATAATCAGAACGAGACGGGTCTGGAGCTGCATTATGGAATTTTCAGCTATGCAGATGCCGTATCGAAGCTGCAGAACCCGGACGAAAAACTGGTAACAGTGACGAAGGCGCTGTATCAGTACTGGGAGGATGCAAAGCAGTATCAGGCTGAGGTGAATGGATAAGCGGATGGGAAAGAAGAAAGTTATTATTATCATTGGATGTATGTTTTTTGTTCTTTTGTGTGGCTGTGATATCCAAAAAAGTAACAGTAATAACACAACAACAGGAACATCACAGAATACAGGTGAACCGACCGATGCGGCTGGTGAAGTGAGATCTGAGCAGGGCATGAATGCAGACGAAGACACATTGACAGATCATACGAAAAAGGAAGAACCTGCAGAAAGACAGTCAGATGCAGACACTGCCGGAGAGTATGTTACAACTGATGAAAATGGTGAAACAATTATTCTTCAGCCACAATCTCCGAAAAATTTGTCAGAAAGCAAACAGGAAGAGACTGTAAATGGTGAGAAAAATGTTAATAAAAAAAAAACGGAAGAATCAGAAAATGCTCAAAAACAGGAACCGGAACAGTCAGAAAAGACTGAAGAGACAGAAAAAGAAGATCAGAAACCATCAAACACGGATGGTGAAAAGAAATCGGAAGAACTTGAATTACCGTTTGTCCCAAGAGGGAGGTAACAGGTGTCAGGTACACTTACAATTTTAATAGTAGTAATCACATATGCCAGCATTTTACTACAATTATGGATGTTACACTTATGCAGACTGTAAAACGAACTGCTGATGAGCAATACCGACTCATCATGGAATGCCGCAACAGCGGGCTAAGCGACAGGGTATCAGCTTATGAATTATGAGCCGGGAAGTGTGTTTAAGCTTAATGGCAAAGAATATGTGTTAAGCGAGAATCATACATTACGGAGAAGATTTGTGGTGTTTGGAATCTACGTCAAATTATAGATATGGAGAAAAGATTGATTAATTTCTGAGAGTTTATCTATTTGTGTTGTAGCTATCAAGAAAAAGGGATACTTACATCGTGTTATAGTACATGGTGTAGGTATCCTTTTTACATATCTTCTATAATTACTACATAAAAAAGTGCAAATGCACAAAAAATAGTAATGGCTATTGAAGTAAAAATAATTTAGTGGTAAAATAACATTACCAAAAATCGTGCAATGCACAAAAACAAGGAGCTATATTATGGAGATTAAGAGAGATTCATACCTTGAACAGTTAAAGATAAGAAAAGATAACGGAATGATTAAGATTATCACAGGAATCAGGAGATGCGGCAAATCATTTCTGTTATTTGTGTTGTTTAAGAAATATTTATTGGAGAGTGGTGTAGATAATGACCACATCATTGAGATTGCTTTAGATGGTATTGAAAATGAGGAGCTGAGAGACCCAAAGAAGTGTTATCATCATATTAAAAATGTAATGAAAGATGACCAGAAGTATTATCTGCTCTTGGATGAAGTACAGTTTATGCCACGATTTGAGGAAGTGCTGAACAGCCTGCTTCGTATCAGCAACATTGATGTGTATGTAACCGGCAGTAATTCTAAATTTTTATCTAGCGACATTGTAACTGAATTTAGGGGCAGAGGAGATGAGATTAGAATTTATCCGTTGTCCTTTGCAGAGTTTTATGCGGCTTTTGATGGAGATTATGATGATGCTTGGGAGGAATATATGATATACGGTGGGTTGCCACAGGTAGCACAATTCTCTGTGGAACGCCAAAAGGCTGAGTATCTTAAAAATATTTTTACCAATGTTTATATCAAGGATGTGGTAGAGCGAAACAGAATTCAAAATGTTGATGAGATTGGAACTTTGGTGGATATTCTTGCTTCTGCCATAGGAGCCCCTACAAATCCAACCAAAATATCAAATACCTTTAAAAGTGAACGAGGCAGTAATTATAGCAATAAAACCATATCTAACCATATTGATTATTTAACAGAGGCATTTTTGATTTCTAAAGCGGACCGGTATGATATTAAAGGTAGAAAATATGTGGGTGCAAATCTGAAATATTATTTTTCAGATGTTGGACTTAGAAATGCCAGACTGAACTTCAGACAGCAGGAGCCTACGCATATTATGGAGAACATTGTTTATAATGAGTTGCTTGTGCGTGGTTACAATGTGGATGTTGGTATTGTGGATGTATTTGCAAAGAATAGTGAAGGAAAGAGGGTTCATAAGCAGTTAGAGGTTGATTTTGTAGTGAACCAGGGCAGTCAGAGATATTACATTCAGGTGGCTTATGATATGACCTCTGAGGAAAAGCAGACGCAGGAACTTAATTCATTTCGAAATATTCCGGATTCATTTAAGAAGATTGTTATAGTGAATGGAACGAAAAAGCCTTGGAGAAATGAGGAAGGATTTGTGATTATGGGCATGAAATATTTTCTGCTCAATGCGGATAGTTTGGAGTTTTAGTATGGGAAATGAGATGATTTGTTCCGATATAAAAGATATGGATATAAAGTTAGGAGGCAGAGAAATGGCAACGGTTGTGTATTCTAATGAAGAAGATGATATGTGTTCTTTGGTGATAGATGGAGAAGAATATGTTGAAGATGAAGAAAGGGCAATTATCCCCAAAGCTGTATTAAAACAAATAAGAGTTGAGGATATTCCGGATAATTTTCAAATTGAAGTATGTGAGTCAAAAGATTCTTCAGTAATAATGGTATCTGTTCCTATGACTTTTGTAAAAGTTGGTAAAAATGAGTTTCAGGTTATTTATGATGAACTTATTACTAGAAAATATTGGGATGGCCCAATAGGACTTAAACTATATATGGAGACAAAAAGGGATGTAATAGAAGAGCGTTCAAAAGAGGTAGGGGATGTCCATTTAGAAAACTATGATGATGATGGAGCTTATATCCATTTGGCATATAGTACAAAAATTTATACGGATGATATGAGTGAATTGCTGAGTAATATGGAACAGATATATGGTGAAATAGAAGGTGCAACAGACATTACTTTAGGTTCTCCGTTTTCTAAAATAGATGATTGTGCAAAAGAAAATGAATTTACAATTAAGATATTACTTTCATTGTTTCGTAAGTTGGGATTTGCGAATGTAAAATATAATCATGGAAACAAGGAATTTGGAAAAGATATTACATTTGCACGCAGAACAGAATTTGATGATTATGAGTATTATGGAGTGCAGGTAAAGTATGGAGATGTGTCTGGTGGCACTCAGGGAGAGATTAACGAATTGATTCAACAAGCGAAAGACTCTTTTTCAATGCCCTATTATGATGTGTATTCAAGAAATAAAGTAAGGGTATCTAAAGTAATTATTGCGATTTCAGGAAAATTTACGCAAAATGCAGTGGAAAAAATAATAGAAGGTGTGACGGAATACCCTTTAAAGAATAACTTGATTTTTCTGGATAAGGAAAAAATAGAGGGATTAATGAGTAAGTATAATAGATTTTAAGTTTTGTGTTGAAAATATAAAGATTCGGGAGGTATTCATTCTATGTACGTGGATTTAAAAATAATAGGGCAGATATTCCGTAAAGATATGAGTGAGTTTCTGGACTTTCTGTCTGATGAAAATGGTAAGAGTTTCGAAAAGTTATATGTAAACAATTTTAATGAAGTTATAGCGTGGCTGAAATAAAAATACAGGAGGACATCCAGCATGGATGGGATTATATTTTGTTCATGGGTATTATCTAAGTGTCAAACCGCAGATTATCTCAGGTGATTTCCGCAGATTATTTAAGGCGAAAACACCTGCCACATTCTGCGGTTAATGATACGGATGCACATTATATCGGGTCAAACTGCAGATTATCGCGGGCTTATTTCAGTTCAGCAGAAGCCGGATTGAAATAAGGCCACGAACAGATCGTGACCTTGAACATTGAAAATCAAATAACTTCATCAAATAGGGAAAGTGCTTTTATTCCACAGACAAGGCTTTCCACATCGACCGGATTGTCGAGATGCTGTCGGATCCTCTCAGCATTCCAAAAGGTATCTGAAAAGTGGGAAAGTTCACATCCGAAATCCATGTTTGGTACACACAGATGTAAACGCAAAATAGCGAGTACCTTGACATTTTGCGTTTACGTAAATCCAAACTCCAAACTCATCTATTATAGAACATATGTGGAAAAACAAGGCTGGAAAAACTATGTCACAGATGGAAAACCAAGTGGTACAGTAGGAGAATCAAAGAAACTGGAAGGTATCAGCGTAAGGTTGTCTTCCGGTATTGATGGAACCGTGCGGTATAGAACATACTGAAAATGATGGATGGGAAGCCTGGTCGGAAAATGGTGAGATAAATGGAAAGCCGGACGGAACAAGACAGCTGGAGGCGATCCGGATCCGACTGACAGGGGAAGCAGCAGAAAAATATGATATATATTATCGTGTGCACTGTCAGGATTATGGCTGGCTTGGCTGGGCAAAAAACGGAGAGAAGGCCGGAAGTGAAGGCTATTCAAGGCGAATGGAAGCGATGGAAGTGAGGTTGGTTACTAAAGGTAATGCAGCACCCGGAAATACAAATAATTGTTTCTATGGGAGATAAGCGTTATCCGGAATATGATATGCTGGGAGCGGTAGCTCCCTGCGCTGCTCTGATAATCACACACCTCTTCGTGGTGAGCAGCAGGCAACGATCTGAGAATCAGGAATTCAATGGTCGGCGAAGATGTGAGAAAAGTATTATGGATAAAATTCATACAATTACCTATTGTGAATATGATGAAGCTTTCTGCTCTGAAGAAGGCTCAAAAAGAAGTGGCATCTCCCGGACAATCGTCAAAAGAGAATGTAGGGACCAGACATGGGTGCATAAATGTATGTCTATGAATACAGATAATATTGAAAATATCAGACTGTAAAACAAATTGTATTTGACGAAACATAACTTTTAGGGTATGATAATTACAAGCATTTTATATTTTTCTTTACGGCACTCAGCCGTATCTATTTGATTCAAACCGCGTTCGCGGACTTAGAAATTTCCAATGCAAATTAAATAAGAGAAGGGCAGAGGAGGGTTCTGAGGAAGCGAAGATCCTTCTCTCGAAAAACAGGAGGATTTTATGGATAATGTGAAAGTGGCAGATGATTATAAAGATCGTTTATTCCGGATGATCTTTAATGACAAAGAAAAGTTATTAGAGCTTTATAATGCGATGAATAGGTCGGATTATACAGATGCCAGTGAACTTCAGGTGGTGACGCTGGAGAATGCGATCTATCTCTCAATGAAAAATGACGTGGCTTATGTGCTGCATGATGAGTTGTTTTTGTTTGAGCAGCAGTCTACAAAAAATACAAATATGCCGTTACGCTGTCTGTTTTATGCAAGTGACACGTATTCGGTATTGGTGAAGGATAAGAATATTTATGGTACGAAGATGCTTCCGCTTCCATCAGCTACGTTTGTAGTATTTTATAATGGAAAACAGAAGATGGATGAGGAAGGGGAACTGAGACTTTCGGATGCTTTTGTAAAAAAGCAGGAGATTCCGAATCTGGAAGTGATCGTAAAAATGAAAAATATTAATATGGGAAACAGTCGGGAACTTTTCGAAAAATGCAGACCGATGCGAGATTATATGATCTTTGTGGATAAGGTAAGAAGGTATTCACAGGAGCAACCGTTGGAAGACGCAGTGGAACGGACAATCCGGGAGTGTATGGAAGAAGACGTGATGGCTGATTTTCTGAAAAGGAACAGGGCGGAGGGTATTAACAGTTAAATATAGATTATAAAATTATATAAGTATATGTTGAGTTTTATAAGATATTAGAGTGGAATATTATTGAAAGGAGATGATACTTTGAGTAAATATTATTCTATACATGAATTTTCAAAAATCATAGGTGTATCTGCCCAGACATTACGAAATTGGGATGCCAATGGAAAACTTCATCCGCATC
>ENA-OPBL01000666-OPBL01000666.1-human-gut-metagenome-genome-assembly--contig:-NODE-666-length-34792-cov-7.008147_pt1 | contig 34792 bp, 29 predicted proteins | sample MGYA00241073_ERZ501461 | MGnify/ENA primary metagenome ERZ501461 (study PRJEB25962, sample SAMEA2042630) | human gut metagenome | biome: human gut; feature: human-associated habitat; material: faeces... | reverse complement strand
AAACTCTTGTGGCTGGTATGGTGAGATTTTTTTGAAAAAGTGGAAGAAAATGAGAAAAACGAAGAAATATTTGCTATAAGTGATAAGAATATGCTGAATGAGTTGAGTGTATAAAGAAGGAAGATAGTTGTGTACGTTAAGATGTACTGCTATCTTCCTTTTTATAGTATCTGATATTTTGTAACAATGTTCACCGCCGGATAGCAATGAAAGTATTTATTCCGGGTATACCAGGCGGTCTTCTTTGATGTCGGTTAAGACTTCGGTCAGGAAGCGGTTGGCCAGGTAGTTTGCCATGGACAGGTTCATGTCCAGGTAGTTGCCACAGTCTTTTGGGGATGCGCCCGGGACTTCGTCGTGGTAGTCGCGGATGAAGGTGAACATCTCGGTCATCAGCGGGACGATGTCTCCGGAGGTGTAGTCACCTGCCAGAAGGAGATAGAAGCCGGTGCGGCAGCCCATTGGTCCGAAGTAGATGGTTTTGGAGCCGAAGTCCGGGTGATTTCTTAAGAAGGTGGCGCCAAGATGTTCGATGGTGTGTACTTCGGCAGTGTTCATCACCGGTTCTTCGTTCGGAGATGTCATACGGATATCGAATGTGGTGATCAGGGAATCGCCGACCGGGTCTTTGCGGGATACATATACGCCCGGCTGAAGTTTTAAGTGATCAATAGTAAAACTTGTAATTTTCTGCATAATAAAACAACCTCCTGTGTAATGATGTACTCACAAAATCGGACACAGAAAGATCTCGGGAGTACATGGATTATCGCTCTTTACAGAAACAGGCAGTGTCTGCACCTGTTCGCTGAAAGCTATTATAACATAGTTTGAACTATTTCACAAAATAAACATATTTTGATAACAAATTGACCACAAACCTTTTCTATACTATAGCCATAAACAAAGAAGAAAGAAAAATAAAAGAATACATTTACATAAACAGGAGGAATGACTTATGGAAGAATATGGAAGTTATAATTGGAATCAGCAGGGAAATGAACCGCAGAATAATACACCGATGGAACCGAAAAAACAGCCGGGAAAGAGAAATGGAAACGGAGCCAGATGGGCAAAGAAGATCGGTGCGGTAGCATTGAGTGCCGTACTTTTCGGAGGCGTAGCCGGGGGTGTATTTACCGGGGTGACTTATGCAACAGGTGCGACAGCAAAAGCACAGTCCACACAGACAGACAGCAGCAAACAGGAAACAACGAAGACCACACTGCAGACCACAACATCTTCAAGCAGCACGGGAAGCAGTGCTTCCGGACAGAGTCTGGATGTTTCTTCTATCGCCAAAAATGCGATGCCGTCGATTGTTGCAATTACCAATAAATCTGTACAGGAAGTACAGGATTATTTCAGTATGTTTTCGAGAGGCAGCGGTACACAGGAACAGGAAGTAGAAAGCCAGGGTTCCGGTATTATTATTGGACAAAACGACAGTGAACTTCTGATCGCCACGAATAACCATGTGGTAGAAGATGCAGATACCTTATCTGTATGTTTTGTGGATGACCAGGCGTACGAAGCAACTGTAAAAGGAACAGATGCAGATAACGATCTGGCAGTTATCGCCGTGAAACTTTCAGATATTTCTGATGACACCATGTCTCAGATTAAAATTGCAGAGATCGGTGATTCCGATCAGCTGCAGGTAGGGGAACAGGTGGTAGCTATCGGTAATGCACTGGGCTATGGACAGTCTGTAACGACCGGTATTGTAAGTGCGGTAAATCGTCAGCTGGAAGACTCTGATTCCGAGAACGGATTTATCCAGACAGATGCAGCAATCAACCCTGGTAACAGTGGTGGAGCTCTTCTGAATATGCAGGGTCAGGTGATCGGTATCAACTCTGCAAAACTGGCATCTACAGAAGTAGAAGGTATGGGATATGCTATTCCGGTAAGTACTGCTTCTCCGATCTTTGAAGATCTGATGAACCGCCAGACAAGAACAAAAGTAAGTTCTGATCAGGCAGCTGCTCTGGGTATCAAAGGACAGACGGTGGACAGTTCCATCGCAGAAGCTTATGGCATTCCACAGGGTGTCTATGTAGCAGAAGTGGAAAAAGGAAGTGCTGCTGAAAAAGCCGGCATCACATCCGGAAGTGTCATCACAAAATTTGATGGAACTTCTGTAAAATCAAAGGATGACCTGAAGAGTCAGCTGGAGTACTATGCAGCGGGAGAAACCGTAGATCTGGTTGTAAAAATCGCGGATAACGGAAGTTACGTGGAAAAATCACTGACGATCACACTGGATAAAGCAGATACTTCAACCACTGCACAGAACAGTCAGCAGGGACAGGATCAGCCGGGAGCATCCGGACAGGACGGTAATCTGCAGGGATCTATTTTGAGATAAATATACAGAAATCACAGATAACATAAAGATGGAAAAACATAAACCGGCTGACAGAAAGACAGCCGGTTGGCGAAAACAAAACGGGAAACTCGATGCAAAGAGTTTCCCGTTTTGCTATATATTGTATGAGACTATGCATCTAAATCTGTTGATGTGTAGTTCGACCTGTTATGCATCCTCAAAAGCTACCTGATTTTTTCGGAAAAATTTCCGAACCATTTCATCCCACACCCGGTCCAGCTGTTTGTCCAGGGTGAAAATTTTCAGAGAAGTGCCGGTAGTACAAAGAAGTTGCTTCCCGTCAAACTGACAGTTCAGGTACAAACCGTAGATGTCTTCAGGCTTCAGTGCTATGCCGCTTTGCGAGAGCAGCTTTTCCACATTGGAAGAGGAAAGCTGGAAGACAATTTTAAAATTCAAAGGTGTGCGTTTCCCTTTGATTATGGAAAAACACTGCGCCTGCACATCTTCCCACAGACAGTACGTTCGCATGGGTTTCTGTTCGGAATCAAAAAATTCTTTATGCAGTTGTCCATCCAGAGTATAAGTGACAAAGGTGGTAAAAGAAGCTTCCACAAAAGAAAAATGCTGAAACATTTCTCCAATAAATAATTTTCCGGTAAAATCTTTCAAATCTAAAATACGAAGTGCTAACAAATAAAATCCTCCCAATGTGATATGACATAATGGTTATCCGGTATGGAAATTCAGGAAAACCAGTTGTTTTTATGAAAAAACCAGATTTCGATCAAAACAATAACAGCGCAGATAACGATCAGAATCCCGTAGGCGTGGGGAGCAGAAAGTTCCGGCATATGAGAAAAATTCATGCCATACCACCCGGTGATAAGCGACAGTGGGAAAAAGATCGTGGTTACTACGGTGAGAATCCGCATGGTGCGGTTCTGTCTGGCGTCAATCTGAGACTGCTCCATTTCACGAATCTGCAGGGCATATTCCCGAAGCATCTGGGAATGATCATAGAGCCGTTCGATCCTGGATGCATACAGAGAAAAAATCTGACATTCTTCTGCCTGAAAAAAGTGGTTGGAATTCTCTTCCAGATCCTCACAGAAATCAGACAGCTGCTGATAATAAGAATGCAGGATCAGAAGTCGTTTGCGGATGTGCATAAGCTGTGCGGAAGAGTCAGAGATCGTGTGTTTTATGATTTTTTCTTCCAAATCACTCATGTGCTGTTCCAGTTCCTGTAAAAACAAGGCATCTTCCAGTGTAAGTGTGCCGATGAGCTGACACAGAAATTCTGCGATGGTCTTACAGTTCAAAAGTTCCCCCTCTTCAAGAATTGTAAGAATCGCCTGGATATGTTTCGAATCGTCAACGAGAACCAGCAGATTTTTATTCATATAGAAAGAAATGGATAAAACAGTCTCTTCAATACTTCTTTTATCGGGAATCAGAAGGGTTCCCAGGATACAGTCCTTGAACATTTCTGCTTTGCAGTATCGGATATTGTGATTTTGCATGTTCCTTGCGAGGATATGATAATAGGGGAGAGAATGATAGCGCTGTTCACACTCTTCAGTGGAAACCAGAGATATCACCACATCAGTGTCTTTCGGCTGATAATATTCATCCAGCATTTCCATGGAACTGTTCAGTAAATAATCCATACAACCTCCAAGTTATAATTTAAAAAAACAGATATCAGTATTATAAACCAAAAGACACAAAAAGAACATAGAAAATCTCTTTTCAATTTTATGAAGATATGATATAGTAAAATGTAGTATTGAAAACTATATCAGGTAGGCAAAATTACAGGGTGTGACGAAGTCCAAAAGCGAAAGCTGTAATCTTGCGATGATGAGAAAAGATATGGATACACAGTTATGTAGAAAATATATAATGCTGGAGGCAGGAAGTAATGAAATATAAAATAATTGTAGATAGTTGTGGAGAATTGACACCAGAGATGAAACAGGATGAACGTTTTGCATCGGCAGCACTGACTCTTGAAGTGGGAGCAGATACTATTGTGGATGATGATTCCTTTGATCAGGCAGATTTTTTAAGAAAGGTAGCAGCATATCCGGAGTGCCCGAAATCAGCATGCCCGTCTCCGGAAGTTTACCAGAGAGGGTTTGAGGCAGATGCGGAACATCTGTATGCGGTGACTCTTTCCGCTGAACTGAGTGGTTCCTATAATAGCGCGGAGCTTGGAAAAAGCCTGACACTGGAAGAACATCCGGATAAGAAAATTCATGTATTCAACTCAAAAAGTGCTTCGATAGGGGAGACACTGATCGCACTGAAGATCCAGGAATGTGAAGAAGCAGGCATGGAATTTGAACAGGTTGTGGAAACTGTGGATGCTTATATCGAATCTCAGCACACGTATTTCGTACTGGAGAATCTGGAAACACTGCGAAAAAACGGGCGACTGAGCAGAGTAAAAGCACTGGTGGCTTCCGCATTGAAGGTTAAACCGGTAATGGGTGCCACACCGGAAGGTACTATCTGTCAGCTGGATCAGGCGAGAGGAATCAATAAAGCACTGGTTAAAATGGTTGATTATGTAAAAGAAGGAGAAAACAACAGCAGTGATAAAATACTTGCTATCAGCCACTGCAACTGTCCGGAGAGGGCACAGATGGTAAAAGAGGCACTTCTGGAAAGAATGCAGGTGAAAGACGTGATCATTCTGGATACCGCCGGGGTGAGTTCCATGTATGCGAATGACGGTGGGATTATTGTTGCGATGTAACCATGCAGAAGGCAGCATTCCACAGTTACTGGTTATTGGTAATATCCCGCGAGCAACAAGCCAAACGTTTTAAAAACCTTCTTTGCTTTTAACGTGTGATATGTTATAATTGTCAGTATGAGATATGCAGCTGTCCCAATCTCCAAAAGACAGCGGCAAAACTGAAAGCAAAGGAGCACACTTATGAGTCAGGCGAAAGTAGATAATTATAAAAAGAGTAAAGCCAATCGCCAGAAAATCATGAAAAGAGAAAAAATCATGCATCGTCTGGAGATGGTATGTATAGCCCTTGTCTGTGTGGTTTTCGTTGGATGGATCGGATATTCCGTATATGCGAAAATTGACAGAGCACAGGGTACTGCGCAGGAAACGGTAGAATTTGATGCAAGCGCGGTACAGAATTATGTCAGTGGACTGACACAGGACTAAAACAGACAAGGAGCTGAAAATATGAAGAGAGTATTATTAAAATTAAGCGGAGAAGCACTGGCTGGCGAAAAGCATACCGGATTTGACGAAGCAACCGTAACTGAGGTCGCAAAACAGGTAAAAGTTCTTGTTGAGGAAGGTGTGGAAGTCGGTGTGGTAATCGGTGGCGGAAACTTTTGGAGAGGAAGAAGCAGCGAGACCATAGACCGGACAAAAGCAGATCAGATCGGTATGCTTGCAACTGTTATGAACTGTATCTATGTATCTGAGATTTTCCGTTCCGTAGGAATGAAAACGGAGATCTTTACGCCGTTTGCCTGTGGAGCTATGACAAAACTGTTTTCCAAAGATGAGGCAAATGCATGTTTTGCAGAGAAGAAAGTCGCTTTCTTTGCAGGCGGAACCGGACATCCTTATTTCTCAACAGATACAACTACCGTACTTCGGGCCATCGAGATTGAGGCAGAGACTATTCTTCTTGCAAAAGCAGTGGATGGTGTTTATGACAGTGATCCGAAGACGAATCCGAACGCTAAAAAGTACGACAGCGTGCATATTCAGGAAGTCATTGACCAGAAACTGGCAGTGGTAGATCTGACTGCATCGATTCTGTGTATGGAAAATAAGATGCCGATGCTGGTATTCGGACTGAATGAAGAAAACAGTATTATCCGTGCAGCAAAGGGAGAGATTGATGGAACAAAAGTTCTGGTAGACTAAAAGCGAAATAAAAAGGTGTTACTCAGACAGAGTGAACAGTAACAAAAAGACAGACCAGGAGGAAATATACATGGATGAGAGAATTGTAAAATATCAGGAAAAAATGGATAAGACACTGGCCAATCTGGACAGTGAATTTGGAACAATCCGTGCAGGAAGAGCCAATCCTCACGTACTTGACCGTATTATGGTAGAATATTACGGAGCACCGACACCACTGCAGCAGGTAGCCAATATCTCTGTACCGGAAGCCCGGATGATCCAGATTCAGCCGTGGGAAGGATCTCTGGTAAAAGAAATTGAAAAAGCAATCAATATGTCAGATCTGGGAATCAATCCGACTAACGATGGTAAAGTCATTCGTCTGGTATTTCCGGAGCTTACTGAAGAACGAAGAAAAGATCTTGTAAAAGAAGTTAAGAAAAAAGGCGAAGCTGCAAAAGTAGCTGTCCGCAATATCCGTCGTGATGCAAATGATATGCTGAAAAAGCTGGGAAAAACTGATGTGTCTGAAGACGAAATTGCTGAGCTGGAAGATTCTGTTCAGAAAATGACAGATAAGTTCATCAAAAAAGTAGATGAAGCAGTGGAAGTAAAATCAAAAGAAATCTTAACTGTGTAATATCATGTACTTCCGGAGTACGTAAAAAGCTGAGGGGCATCAACATATGGAAAACGATCCATTGTATGGTGTCCCTTTTTCAATGAGCAAAGGAGAATTGTATGAGAGTACCAAATCATATTGCTATCATCCTTGACGGCAACGGTCGCTGGGCAAAAAAAAGAGGCATGCCGAGAAGCTTCGGCCATGTCAAAGGATGTGAAAATCTGGAAGATATCTGTGAAGTGGCAAAAGAACTGGGAGTAAAATATCTGACTGTTTATGCCTTTTCCACAGAAAACTGGAAACGATCCAAAGAAGAAGTGGATGGGCTGATGAAGCTGTTTCGGAATTATCTGAAAAAATGTATTAAGATCTCACAGAAAAATAATATGCGTGTAAAAGTGATCGGGGATATCACCGCCTTTGATTCGGATATTCAGGAAAGTATCGAAAAACTGGAAGATTTTTCCAAAGATTTCACAGATCTGCATTTTCAGATCGCACTGAATTATGGAAGCAGAGATGAAATCACCAGAGCAGTGAACCGGATGCTGGAAGATCAGAAAGCAGGAAAGCTGGAGACACCGGTGAGTGAAGATACGATATCAGATTATCTGGATACGGCCGGACTCCCGGATCCGGATCTGATGATCCGTACCAGCGGAGAACTGCGGTTGTCTAATTACCTGCTGTGGCAGCTGGCATATAGCGAATTTTATTTTACAGACGTGCCGTGGCCGGATTTTAAAAAAGAAGAACTGGTAAAAGCAATTGAAAAATACAATGAGAGAGACCGCAGATATGGCGGTGTAAAGGAGGAATAGGATGTTTAAGACAAGATTGATCAGCGGAATTGTCCTGGTGATCCTGGCACTTGCTACAATTATCTGTTCCGGACCGGTGCTTCTGGTGACGTTGATCGGAGTTTCCTGTATCGGTATGCAGGAATTATACCGGGCAGCGGGTGTCCATGAAGGAAAGACAAACGGACTGGAAATTGCCGGTTATCTGGCAGTTGTGATTTATTATCTGACAATTGCTTATCTGCCGGTAAGTTATCATCTGCCGGCAGTGATTCTTGGTGTACTGGTAATGATGTGCATTTTTGTATTTACGTATCCAAAATATCAGAATAAACAGATCATGACTGCATTTTTCGGTATGGTTTATGTGGGTGTGATGCTGTCTTATATCTATCAGACCCGCGTGCTGCCGGGTGGAGCTTTTCTGGTATGGCTGATCTTTTTATGTTCCTGGGGATGTGATACCTGCGCATACTGTGTGGGTGTACTGATCGGAAAACATAAGATGGCACCGGTCTTAAGCCCAAAAAAATCCATCGAGGGAGCTGTCGGAGGTGTTCTCGGTGCTGCACTTCTGGGAGCGATTTATGCGGCAGCGACGGGCGCTTATAACCCGAATCCGGCTCATACACCTCTGATTTACGCGATCATCTGTGGTGTGGGAGCACTGGTATCTATGGTGGGAGATCTGGCTGCTTCTGCGATCAAGAGACAGGAAAATATCAAAGATTATGGAACCTTGATCCCCGGTCATGGCGGTATTCTGGATCGGTTTGACAGTGTGATCTTTACTGCACCGGTTATTTACGCACTGGCGATTACTCTGATGTAAAATGATGCATAGGACGTGGAGGAGAGAACATACTATGGAAAAAACAATTGCAATTTTAGGGTCGACCGGTTCTATCGGAACGCAGACTCTGGAAGTAGTAAGAGAAAATCAGGATATCCGGGTGGCCGGTTTGAGTGCAGGAAGCAATATCACTCTGCTGGAAAAACAGATCAGGGAATTTCATCCGTCTCTGGCAGCAGTCTGGGACGAAGAGCAGGCGAAGATCCTGGCAGGAAAAGTTCGCGATCTGGATGTAAAAGTCGTCAGCGGCATGGATGGGCTGTTGCAACTGGCACAGATGGAAGAAAGTCAGATCCTGGTCACGGCGATCGTAGGAATGATCGGGATCCGCCCGACTATCGCGGCCATTCAGGCGGGAAAAGATATTGCACTTGCCAATAAAGAGACACTGGTAACGGCAGGGCATCTGATCATGCCGATGGCAAAAGAAAAAGGAGTACAGATCCTTCCGGTGGACAGTGAACACAGTGCAATTTTTCAGGCGATTCACGGAGAGGATAAGAGAGAGATTCATAAATTGCTGATCACAGCATCCGGCGGACCATTCCGTGGAATGAAAGCATCAGATCTTGCACATGTAAAAGTGGAAGACGCACTGAAACATCCGAACTGGGCGATGGGACAGAAGATCACGATCGACTCGGCAACGCTTGTCAACAAAGGTCTGGAAGTGATGGAGGCAAAGTGGCTCTTTGACGTGGATCTGGATCATATTCAGGTTGTGGTACAGCCAAAGAGCATCATTCATTCGATGGTAGAATTTGTCGATGGTGCGGTGATGGCACAGCTCGGTACACCGGACATGAAACTGCCGATCCAGTATGCACTGTATTATCCACACAGAAGGTATCTTCCGGGAGAACGGCTGGACTTTAAGACACTGACAGAGATTACGTTTGAGGAACCGGATATGGAGACGTTTCTGGGGTTGCCGATGGCGATGGAAGCATCACGGAGAGGTGGCAGTATGCCGACGGTTTTCAATGCGGCCAATGAGCGGGCAGTTGCAAAATTCCTGCATGGACAGATCGGATTTCAGGATATTTACCGAAGCATCCGGGAGGCCATGGATCGTCACCAGGTGATCGAACATCCGTGTCTGGAAGAAATTCTGGAAACTGAAGCAAAAACCTATGAATGGATGGAAAGCAGGTGGAGTGTTTGAGTAGTATAATCGCTGTTCTGATTCTTGGTATCGTAATTATCGTACATGAGTTCGGACATTTTTTACTGGCAAAGACGAATGGCATCGTGGTGGAAGAATTTTCTGTGGGAATGGGACCAAGGATACTGTCAACGCAGCGGGGAACGACGAGGTATTCACTGAAACTGATTCCTTTTGGCGGTTCCTGTATGATGCGGGGGGAAGATGGAGAAGATAACGGAGAAGGGACATTCAACAGCAAATCTGTCTGGAGACGTTTTTCCGTCATTGCCGCAGGACCGATTTTTAATTTTATTCTTGCATTTTTCGGTGCAATGATTATTATAGGTATTATCGGATACGATCCTCCGGTTGTCACACAGGTAAAAGAAGGGACACCGGAAGAAGCTGCAGGGCTGAAAGAAGGCGATCTGATCACTTCCTTTGATGGGAAGAAGATTTATCTGGGAAGAGAGCTGTATTCTTATCTGACACTGGAAGGGTTGGAAGATAAAGATATCGCAGTTACTGTAAAAAGAGATGGAAAAAAAGAAACTCTGACCTATCATCCTGCAACGGAAGAACGTTATATGCTGGGATTCAGTTATAATCCGGATGAAAGTCAGGCGCAGATCCAGTCGGTAACAATCGGTGGTGCACTGGCCGATGCGGGTCTTCAGGCGGGCGATTACATCGCAGCGGTGGATGACAATGAGATTGCGTCCGGGGAAGCTTTGAGTCAGTATTTTGAAGATCATCCGCTGTCGGATCAGACGGTGACACTGACGTATCTGCGTGACGGACTGGACTATGATGTGGAGGTGACTCCACAGGCAGTCCACTATGTGGAACAGGGATTTTCCTATAATCTCGGACGGGAAAAAACCAATGCTCTCGGTGTGATCAGGTACAGTGCCCTGGAAGTGCGGTACTGGATCAACAGTACGCTGGAAGGATTGAAACTTCTGATAACAGGAAAACTGGGAATGGACAGCCTGTCCGGTCCGGTGGGAGTGGTGAATGTGATCGGAGATGCTTATAAGGAAAGCAAAAGTGAGGGCACACTGCTGACCTGGCTTACGATGATCAATATGATGATTCTAATTTCCGCGAATCTGGGAGTTGCCAATCTGCTCCCGCTTCCGGCACTGGATGGTGGCCGACTGGTATTTTTACTGATTGAGGCAGTGAGAGGAAAACCGGTGAACCGGGAGGCAGAAGGTATGGTACATTTTGCAGGACTGCTTTTGCTGATGGGGCTGCTTGTGTTTGTTACGTTTAAGGACATAAGGGGACTGTTCTGAGAACTGCGGTGTGGAACTGTAATGGAGTATGATGAAATGACATGAAAAAAAAGGACAAAATCAGAAAAATCATTGTATATAGTCTGGCGGTTCTCTTTCTTTTGGGAAGCATTCAGGTTCATGTGCCATCCGGCAATCCGCAGTGGATGTTATCGGAGAAGGAGACAGTACTCACTTCTTTTTCGGAAGATATGAAACTGGTAGACTGCAAGAAAGAGGAAAATGAAAACGGGCCTTTCAACGAGGGAAAAGAAGAAAACCGGCAGTCCCAGGACGGTGAACGGTTGCTGTATTATCTGGCACTGGGCGAGTTTCTGATGTTTCTCGGGACTCTGCTTTCAGGGACTGGACAGATTGAGAAGTTCAGCAGGAAGTATCTGGAGCGGATGGTGTATGTGATCCGTTATATGCAGGATATGGACGGTCGAAAAAAGCATCATTTCTGTTATGAATAAAGAGATATATTTTTATAATAGAAAGGATGTTTATTAAAAATGGAAACGTATAAATTTTTACTGGATCTCTGCCTGATCCTGTTATCAACAAAAGTCCTGGGGCTTCTGACCAGAAAATTTAGTATGCCACAGGTTGTAGGTGCACTGCTTGCCGGAGTTATTCTCGGCCCTGGTATTCTTGGAATTATTACACCGACTGACTTTATCAGCGATACAGCGGAAGTTGGCGTAATCGTCCTGATGTTCTGTGCCGGTATGGAGACGGATGTACAGGAACTGAAAAAAAGCGGAAAATCCGCACTGATCATTGCACTGATCGGTGTACTGGTACCTCTGGTTGGCGGCTATGCCGTAGCAGCGTTCTTTAACCGTCCGGGTATGCTCGAATCAGATGCATCCTGCAGTCTGTTTTTGCAGAATGTATTTATCGGTGTGATTCTGACAGCAACTTCCGTAAGTATCACAGTTGAGACACTGAAAGAACTTGGAAAATTAAAAACCCGTTCCGGTAACGCAATTCTTGGTGCGGCAGTTATCGATGACATTCTTGGTATCATAGCACTGACACTGATCACCAGTATGGCAGATGAATCAGTTAAGATTTCAATTGTGTTACTGAAGATTATTGGTTTCTTTATCTTTGTTGCTGTGGCAGGATTTATTTTCTATAAGTTCTTCAGCAAATGGAGTGCGGGGGAAGGTACAGGTCTGCAGAGACATGTAATCGTATCCTTTGTATTCTGTCTGTTTATGTCCTATGCGGCAGAACAGTTTTTTGGCGTTGCCGATATCACTGGAGCTTATTTTGCAGGTCTGATTATCTCTATGACCCAGAGAGAGCCGTATATTGCATCCAGATTTGACGTGCTTTCTTATACATATCTTTCACCGATCTTTTTTGCAAGCATCGGTCTGAAGGTAAGTCTTCCGGAAATGAATGGTACGATCGTTGCATTTGCGGTTGTGCTTACCATTGTCGCTATCCTGACCAAAGTAGTCGGATGTGGTCTGGGTGCAAAGCTCTGTCACTATAAGAATTATCAGGCGATTCGTATCGGTGTGGGTATGATCTCCCGAGGTGAGGTTGCACTGATCGTGGCAAGTAAGGGAGAGAGCCTGGGAATGATGTCGACGGCAGTTATGGGACCGGTTGTTATCGTGGTTATCCTGACGACCATTATTGCGCCGATTCTGCTGAAACCGGTATTCAAACGGGGACCGGAGACAACACCGGATCCGAATGTGGATATGTCTAAGAATTATGAGGCGATTAATAAGTTCAGGGAAGGTAAATAAAAGATTAGTTGAGAACTCCTGAAAAGGACGATGTGCAAGGCGGACGAAACCGGGGGACTCACATAGAAAAACAGACACCAGCTGGTAACGCACAGCTGAGCTAGTCACCAACTACGACTAGATTCACGATGGTCGGCTGACCATCGCGAAAGTCTACGTAGGTGTCGGATCTCATCTGTGCTAAGGGCACCAGCAGAAGGGTGTCTGTTTTTCTATGTGAGTCCCCCGGTTTCTGTGCATCGCGCAGAGGATATATGGTAGTTGGATATTGGAGATAAAAGATAAGAGATAAGAGGTTATTTTTTGTGGGAGAAGGTCACAGAAAATCTGAGAGATATCGCGCGAATTTATGTGATCAGCAAAAATTCTGTGCATTGCTCAGTGTGTTGCTGGGCACGGGGGAACGTTAGCCAAAATGCCGGCTGGGTTGAGACGGAAGATGATAGAAATTGACAGTGAAATACTGAGGCTTTATAATAGAAATAAAAAGAAATGATATATCATTTAAGATGAAAGGATATAAGCGTGGAGAAAGAGTTATTGTATAAGAAAATCTATGATGATTTGCTGGAGGCTATTGAAAAAGGGATATATCCGCCCGGTTCGAAGCTTCCTTCCGAAAAGGAATTGATGGAACAGTATAATGTGAGCAGAATCACCAGTAAAAAGGCTCTGGAAATGCTGGCTGACCGGAATATTATTGTCAGGATGCCGGGAAAGGGTTCGTTTGTACTGGAAGAGAATGAGCAGGACAGAGAGAATCTTCCGGCGGTGCCGCAGACCGTGGAACCGGTAAGAAAAGGGAAAATGCTGGGTGTTATTCTGGATTTTTTCAGTGGTTTCTTTGGGTGTGAGCTGATAGCCGGGATTGAGCATGAGTGTTGGTCTAAAAATTATCATATGATCCTGAAGTGTACCTACGGAAATGTGGAGGCAGAGAGCAGAGCGATTGACGAACTGATGGAACTTGGTGTTGACGGGATTATTCTGATGTGTGTGCAGGGGGAAAATTACAGTACAAGGATTGTGAAGCTTGCACTGGATAAATTTCCGGTAATACTGGTCGACCGGGCGCTTAAAGGACTTCCGATTCCCTGTATTGGCACAGATAATTACAGGGCAGCCCAGGATCTGGTGAATATCTTGCTGGAAGAAGGACATGAAAAGATTTGTTTTGTATCCCAGGCTCCGTTGGAGACATCTTCTGTGGAGGAACGGTTTAATGGGTACAGGGATACCATGCTTGAACACAAGATCCTGACGAATGAAGATCTGTGGATGATCGACCTGGACAGTCTGGTTGAAAATATCGAAGAAACCAGGGAAAAAGAAAAAAAGGTAATGGAAGCGATTGAAAACTATGTGGAAAATCATCCGCAGGTGACCGCCTTTTTTACGGTTGATCTGCAGACAGGTGTACTGGTGTATAGAGTATTGCAGAAAAAGAATCTCAGGAAAGAGATTGTCTTTTTTGATGGTGTGGAAGAGGGATATGAGTTTCACACGTATTGCACGCACGTTATGCAGGGGCAGTACCTTATGGGGGCAATGGCGGTGAAAAATCTGTGTCGCCTTATCAAAGGAGGCGAAGTGGAATTACGGAAATATGTCCCGTACAGTATTATCAGAAAAGATCCACAGATGTAAAAGAAACAGGTTATATTTGATATAACAGTTTTGAAAAAAGAATTGACATATTAATATATCAATAGTATGATATGAATGTACAAGGGTGTATGCAAAAATAAAATATAAGAAAAGGAGAAACTGTATGAAGTTAATGCATTCAGAGTGGCAGGACAGAGTAAAGCACTGGGTTCGTACATTGAGAGATGATTTTTATGAACCGTTGGGGGAAATTCGATGGGAAGCTTTTCGAACCATGGATCATCTATCTCCGGAAGAAGCATTACAGGGGCACTTTACGTCGGTAGAACCAGGTTTTATATGGGGGAAAACCTGGGAATACTGTTGGTTTAAAGGCACTGTGATCCTTCCTAAAGCAGCAGAAGGAAAGAGAATCGTGATGAACCTGGATGCCGGAGGAGAATCCACCGTATTTGTCAACGGAAAGGCATTCGGAAATTATCGTGCGGCATGGGTGGATGAACCACATCAGTTTATTGAAGATAACTGTCTGGCAGTCAGCGGAAAAGAAGGCGACACCTATGAGATCCTGATGGAAACATATGCAGGTCATTTTTATCCGGAGGCACCAACGGGGGGCTGCGCGACGGGACCGGTGTTGCCGGGGGCATATGCAGATCCGAAAAAAGAAGGGGCAAGATGTGTTCTGGGTACTTCCACTTTTGGGGTGTGGAACGAAGATGCATATCAGCTGTTTATGGATGTGGATACACTGGGACGTCTTCTGGAAACGATGGATTCCACAACACTGCGTGCTGCGAAAATTGCAAAAGCATTAGAGAAATTTACACTGATCGTGGATTTTGAACAGCCGCGGGAAGCACGGATCGCATCTTATAAAGAAGCGAGAGAAGCATTAAGACCGCTGATGGAAGCAAAGAACGGTTCTACGATGCCGGTATTCTATGCGATTGGTAATGCGCATCTGGACCTGGCATGGTTATGGCCGATGGAAGAGACACATCGGAAAACAGAGCGTACCTTTGCGGCACAGCTGCGTCTGATTGAGCAGTATCCGGAATATAAATATGTGCAGAGCCAGCCTGCAGCATATGAGATGTGCCGGAAGTATTATCCGGAGTTGTTTGAACGGATCAAAGAAGCGATCAAAGGCGGTCAGTGGATCGCTGATGGTGCCATGTGGGTAGAGCCGGATACCAATATGGCCAGTGGTGAGGCACTGATCCGTCAGCTGGTTCACGGAAAACGCTACTATAAAGAAGAGCTGGGAGTGGACAGTGAAGTATTATGGCTTCCGGATACTTTTGGATATACGGCAGCACTGCCACAGATTCTAAAAGGCTGTGGCGTGAATTATCTGGTAACACAGAAAATTTTCTGGTCTTATAACGAAGGAGAACAGTTCCCGTATCATTACTTCACCTGGCAGGGTATGGACGGCAGTGAGATTGATTCTTTCTTACCGACCAGTTATACCTATCGGACACATCCGAGTGAAGTAAATAAAATCTGGAAGAATCGTGTGCAGGTGCAGGACCTGGATGCTTTCCTGCTTCCGTTCGGATATGGAGATGGTGGCGGCGGCCCGGCGAGAGATTTTATCGAATCTGCAAAACGTCAGGAAGATCTGGAAGGCGGCGTAAAAGTAAAAATGGCAGGTCCGCTGGAATTCTTCCACGATATGGAAGCACAGGGCGGCCCGGCAAATACTTATGTTGGAGAATTGTATTTCAGCGCCCACAGAGGAACGTATACTTCTCAGGCGATGGTAAAACAGAACAACAGAAGATGTGAACTGGCACTGCGTGAGATGGAGATGTGGAGCACTCTGGCAATGAATAAAGGCATGGCTTATGATTTTTCCAAAGCAGATGCTTTATGGAAAGAACTTCTGTTACATCAATTCCATGATATTCTTCCGGGTTCCAGTATTGCAAAAGTTTATGTGGATGCAGAAAAAGCGTTCCATGAGATTCTGGATGGTGTGGAAGAACTGCAGGCAGATGCACTGAGTGAGCTGACCGATCAGAAAGAATCTCAGGCAGTGACCGTATTTAACTCCTTAAGCTTCCCGAGAAAGATATTGGCAGAATTGCCGGATGCATTTGCGGGTGGAGCAAAAACAGTGGATGGAACTGTTGTTCCGGTACAGAAAATCGGTGATACGGTGAAAGTATCTGTAGAAGTACCATCCTGTGGAGCAATTTCTCTGGTACCGGCAGAAGGTCAGGTGGAAGAAAAAGCAGTCACAGTAGAGGCATGTGATGGCAGATTTACCATGGAAAACAGCCAGGTAAAAGCAGTCGTAAACGAAAAAGGCGAGGTGATTTCTTTCGTACTGAAAGAGTCCGGAAGAGAATTCGCAGCAGATGCCATGAACCGCTTCCATCTGTACAAAGATGTACCACGTTTGTTTGATGCATGGGATATTGATTCCAATTATATCGATCAGGAAATCGAGGCGGCAAAAAATGTTGCGGTTTCCATGGAAGCAGATGGTCTGGAAGGCGTGCTGAAAGTAACCGGAGAGATCAGCAATTCCACCTTTACACAGTATATCCGTCTGGCGGCAGACAGCCGAAGAATCGAGTTTGAGACAGAGGTTGACTGGAAAGAAATGCATCGTCTGTTAAAGGCAGGATTCCCGGTAAATGTTTATGCGGAAAATGGTATCAATGAGATGCAGTTCGGATTCGTGGAACATCCGACACATCGTTCCAGAGCTTATGACAAAGATCGGTTTGAAGTATGCAATCACCGTTACAGTGCACTTGCTGACGGCGCACATGGTGCAGCGGTGTTGAATGACTGTAAATATGGAATCAGCATGAATGGAAATGCTCTGGAGCTGACACTGCTTCGTGCAGGTACCTGCCCGGAAATGTGTGCAGATAACAGAGTTCATCACTTCACCTATGCATTTACCGCATGGGAGGGAAGTTTTGCAGAAAGTGATGTGGTAAGACAGGGGTACGAACTGAATGTAAAACCGGTAGTTGCCGGCGGTGCAGTACCGACGTTCAGTGCACTCACCATTGATAAAGAGAATGTTATTCTGGATACCATGAAACCGGCAGAAGACGGAAGTGGAGATATTATACTTCGTCTGTATGAATCCAAGAAGGCTGCGGTTTTGGCAACAGTTACTTTATCGGATCTGTTACAGGGAGAGAAGGTTTATCTTTGCGATATGTTGGAGAACTGTAAGGAAGAGATTTCGGTGGAAAGCGGAGAGATTTCGTTGAACTTCCGGGCGTTTGAGGTTAAGACGGTTCGGATTAAGAAGTAAGATTGGTTAGAAAGTTCAAGGCGGACGAACCCGCAGGACGCACATAGAAAAACAGACACCCGCTGGTAACGCACAGCTGAGCTAGTCACCAACTACGACTAGATTCACGAGGGTCAGCGAACCCTCGTGAAAGTCTACGTAGGTGCCGGATCTCATCTGTGCTAAGGGCACCAGCAGAAGGGTGTCTGTTTTTCTATGTGCGTCCTGCGGGTTCTGCGTACTGGCAGGGGGGATAGCTTTGGAATACTAGAGCGTGTCTGAAAAAGGCTTTTTGCAAACTGGGACTCGCAGATTGCGGAAATGATTTTTCAGACACGCTCTAAGGGGTAAAATATTATTTTGGGGTGGCGGAAACTGTGGTTGTGGTTCTGGTGTGAAAGTGGTCCCAGAGTTTGTTGCAGAGGACTGTGTAGGCAGCACCGAAGATGTTAGTTCCGATACGGAGGGCCAGGGCGTAGGGAAGACCGAAGAGGGTGGTGGCGATGGAGAGGGCACCAAAGGTGTTGAAAACGGTCTGCCATGGATAGCTTGCAGAGTAGCCAACGCCGATTCCGCCGATCATTCCGATGTAGGGATACATGTTTTCCGGGAGCAGGAGATAGAGAACCAGAAAAACAGCGCATCCGATGATGTTATATAATCCCCTTGGAACAGCACGCTGTTCACAGTCTTTTGTAAAAGGAAGACATACGGACATACAGGCGATTCCTGCCCACATGGCACGGGGAAGGCCGGCCAGGTTCATAAAAAGCATGGCGCTGGATACGATAAAGGTCAGTTTCAGGTACCAGCGGCTTCTTGCGGAATGTAAATCAAATTCCCGGAAAAGATCTGAGAATGTTCTGCGATAGGGACGATGTTTCTGGTTTTTATAGAAGATTCCCATACACAGGAGCATTCCCGCAAAAAGACCGATGACACGAAGCAGGAAGGCATATCCCTGCACATCATATCCGGTCAGAAGGAGATAACCAAGAACAAAAGTGGAATGGTTATACATAATAACATTATGACATCCGAGAATCATCAGCAGAAGGATGCAGGTCAGGTGTACCGGAAATGCTGCCAGGGGAGGAAGCATATTTGCCAGACGCGGACCGGTCATGAGAATCGCAAAGAGGAGGGCAATAACGCCAAGTCCATGGGTGGTGCGGATTCCAAAATCAGCCTGTCGGAGAACTAAAACCGCCAGAAGTACGGTAACACCTACGACGCTGTTTTCGCTTCCGAGAAATCTGCTGAACAGAGAGACCACCGCCACACAAAAAGCCATGACCAGATAAACTTTAAAATTGTAAACCAGAATATGGCGTCTTTTTTCTTGGGGATTGGTTGTCTTATGAATCAATTGTTTGGATCCGGCAGAGCTTAACTGTAGTTCCTGATAAAAAGTCATATGATTTATCATCCTTTCTTTTTTGTTGGTTGAAAAGTAAAACGTAGAGGGAACTATAACGCAAAACAGATGAAAGGTCAAGAGAAAAATCATTTTTTAGTGCCTGGCACTACTCCTGTGCATATACTATCCTGAGCCTAAAATTATGAGGTTATAATAAAATGTCAACCACGCTTATAAAATCTGTGCAATCCTATACCGACCACGGCAAGCTGCAGATCCAGCTTGTCTCTCAGATCCAGAATCGGCCTGTCCAGGGAGCGAAAATCAGTATCAGTTACACCGGAGCCCCCGGGCAGCCACTAGAACAATTACGGACCAACAGCAGTGGTCAGACCGAAACCATCGAACTGGCGGCACCACCGGTGGAGTACAGCCTGCAGCCATCGGAAGAACAACCTTATTCGGAATATACTCTGAAGGTGGAAGCCGAAGGCTATGAACCCATAGAAGTATCCGGAAGTGAGATCCTGTCCGGTGAGATCAGCAGACAGAAAATAGAACTCCGGCCGATCAGCGATGGTAACTATGAAGATGTGGTGATTCCGGATCATACGTTGTTTGGTAATTATCCGGAAAAAATACCGGAAGAAGAAGTTAAACCGGTCAACGAATCCGGAGAAATTGTGTTGAGTCGTGTAGTGATACCGGAATATGTAGTAGTACACGATGGATCACCAGCAGATTCCACTGCTGATAATTATTATGTAAGATATCGGGATTATATAAAAAACGTGGCATGCAGCGAGATATACGCAACCTGGCCACCTGAGACGATCAAGGCGAATGTTCTGGCAATCATGTCTTTTACTCTGAACCGGGTTTATACGGAGTGGTATAGAAACAAAAAGTACGACTTTACCATTACATCCTCCACTGCCTTCGATCACAAATGGATATACGGTCGTAATATTTTCGACAGTATATCCAACATAGTGGATGAACTCTTCGAAAACTATTTGTCACGTCCGAATGTCCGTCAGCCGATTCTGACCCAGTACTGTGACGGACAGCGGGTGACCTGCCCGCAGTGGATGAGTCAGTGGGGAAGTAAATATCTGGGTGATCAAAATTACACGGCAATCGAAATCATCAGAAACTATTATGGGGAAAGTATGTATATCAATTCCGCAGAAGAGATTTCGGGAATCCCGGCATCCTGGCCGGGCTACGATCTGGATATCGGAGCAAGTGGCATGAAAGTCAGGCAGATTCAGGAACAGTTAAATACTATCGGGGAAGTTTATACAGAAGTTCCCAGGGGACCGGTGGATGGCATATACGGAGAGCGAACGAAAGAAGCAGTACGGCAGTTTCAGTCCGTTTTTGGACTGGGACAGACAGGAGTCGTTGATTATCCGACCTGGTATAAGATCCAGGAAATCTATGTGGGAATTACGAGAATCGCAGAGCTATATTGAAGGAATTATTCCTGTTCACTGATAAGATCCCGCGAAGCGTGTTACCGGGAACGGAGTGAACAGGAACAGAAAAAATGTCGGTAATTGAAGTATTACATTTTTGACATGGGCAATGAAAAGGATTATAATTAATAATCAGGGAAGTATACGTAACGTGAAGTAACAGGAGGAAATACCAGAAAGTGATAAGAAAAGAATGGAAACGTATGCTGGCACTGTCTATGACATATATAATGACTTTGTCTGTGGCAGCGCCAGTCAAGGCTGCTGAAGAAGAACTCGGTGTACCGACAGCGGAAACAGCAGCAGAAGTACAGGAAACACCGGAACAGTTTGAGGCAAGAACAGGATACCATTTAACAGAGGGATATACTTATGTACTGAATAATGGGTTTGTGATTCTGCAGGCAGATGGTTCGCCACAGATCACACCGGTTGCCACCCCGGAACCAACACCAAGTGAAACGCCAACGCCGACGCCGACACAGACACCGGAGCCGACTGTAACACCGACGCCGGCAGGAGAGAATACTCCAACACCCACACCGGGTCAGGAAGGGGCAGAACCACAGGAAGTGACAGAACAGCCCACGCCGGAGCCTACACCGGCACCGGAGACCACACCGGAAGCTGCGCAGGAGACTGCGGTGGAAGAAAATATCCCGGTTATTACAGCATTTCCACAGTCTGTGGAAGTACCGGTGACGGTAGAGGATTACCGTTTCTGGACAGTATCTGCCAGCAGAAAAGCGGCACAGGCGAAAGTGGTTCAGGAGATCAAAGAAGAGAAGTCACAGGATTCCCGGAGTGTGGGAAGGCTGGAAGAAGGCGGTATCTGTTATATTTTAAGAAAGGAAGACGGATGGTACTACGTGGAATCCGGAACCGTTCGTGGTTTTGTGGAGAAAAAAGCGCTTCGCAGAATCGGAGATAAGAATGAGGCGCTGCTTACTCCGGTATATGCAACAGAGCTGGTTGCGCCGGCAGAAAATCAGGCATATGCATATTACCGGGCAACGATTCAGCAGACTGTAGCAAAGAAGCATTATGCACTCTGCAAAGGAGATGAACTGAATATCAGGGCGGACAAGAGCACAGACAGTGAGATTGTCGGAACGATGAAAAAGGGAAATCTCTGTTATATTCTTGCAGATGAGACAGAAGAGTGGGTATATGTGGAATCCGGAGAAGTTCGTGGGTTTGTAAAAAAGGAATATCTGCAGACAGGCAGGAAAGTGAAGAAAAAAGTGAATAAGACCGGAGCGGATCGTTTTACGCTGGCGGTTGCCAGGGTAGATCCGAAGGAAAATCCGGCACGTTATTATACGTTGACTTCGGTGAAAACGGGAATTCCGGACGGGGCGATCCGTGATTCGATCGTGGATTATGCCAGTGGATTCCTTGGAACTGTCTGGAAGGAAGAAGGAACCAGCCTTTGCGAAGGAATTGATACCAGCGAGTTTGTTGAGCAGATTTATGAGGCATACGGATATAATGTCACGGATAAAGACGGAAATATACAGGAACAGGGAAAGGTTTCTGTGGATCAGGCAAAACCCGGTGATGTGATCTGCTATGGATCCGGGGAAGAAACAAGTGCAGCCGGTATTTATGTGGGTGACGGCAAGATGGTACAGGCTTCTGAGACGAGAGGCAAAGTGGTAACAGTAAAGATAGATCCGGAACAGGAGAGCTTTGCCTTGGAGCTTTTTGAAGATACGAAAGTGATTGCAGGAAGTAAGGATATCAGTGAAGTGAATGCAACGGAAGCAATGTACGGACAGGATCTGGGACTTTTTAAGCTGACATATTACTGTGCGTGTGCGAAGTGTTGTGGAAAGGCAACCGGAATTACTGCTTCCGGAGCGAGGGTTGCGGAAGGAGAAACGATCGCGGTGGATCCTTCAGTGATTCCTTATGGAACGAAAGTTATTATTAATGGACATATTTTTACGGCACAGGATTGCGGCAGTGGAGTGAAGCAGAATCATATTGATATCTATGTGGCTGATCATGAGCGGGCTCTGGCACTGGGGTGCAATTATGCGGATGTGCATTTGATGAAGTGAGAAGAGACTGTCACACTCTGGGTAGGGTGTGGCAGTTTTTTACTTTACGGGAAATTGCTTTACAGTAAAGTAGAAAACGCTCCGCGAAGATGCTCCAAGGCACATTCTTTGTTCCTGATTAGATAAGAACACTGCGTATCGGAAGAAACCGGGTGAGGATTTTGACAAATGTATACACAATTAAGTGAAAATCAGGAAAAAATTGGAAAATAAAAAGGATTTTGTGAGGAAAGAGTGGAATATATTTAACAGAATAGATGAAAATAGAATGGTTTTTGCTGTTTTGGGTAATAGAAGGGGTGATGTATTTGAATATCAGGGAACAGGCAGAGGAGCGGGAGTTTCAGTATCTGAGCCGGTATGCTTCACACAGCAGAGAGTCGAAGGGCAGAGAGCGTGTGGAGGAGGAGTGTGATATCCGGACGGTGTATCAGAGGGATCGGGATCGGATTATTCATTCGAAGGCGTTTCGACGGTTGAAGGATAAGACACAGGTGTTTCTTGCGGCGCAGGGAGATCATTATCGGACCAGACTGACACATACGCTGGAGGTATCACAGACGGCGCGGACGATCGCGAAGGCGCTGGAGCTGAATGAGGATCTGGTGGAAGCAATTGCGCTGGGGCATGATCTGGGGCATACACCGTTCGGACATGCCGGTGAAGCGGCTCTGAATGAAATCTGCCCGGAAGGATTTGCACATTTTAAGCAGAGTGTTCGGGTGGTGGAACGGCTGGAAAAGAACGGGGAGGGACTGAATCTGACCTGGGAAGTAAGAGACGGGATGTTGAATCACCGGACATCCGGCACACCGCATACCCTGGAAGGTCAGGTAGTCCGACTGTGTGATAAGATTTCTTATATCCATCATGATATGGATGATGCACAGAGGGCAGGAATTTTTCAGGAAGATGATATTCCGATCACAATCAGGGTGACACTGGGAGATTCCTGCAAAGAGCGGTTAAATACGTTGATCCATGATACGATCCGCAACAGCTACGGAAAAGATAAAGTCGAGATGACACCGGAGATTGCGGAGGCGATGCGGGAACTTCGTACATTGATGTTTCGGAGCGTTTACAATAATCCGGTGGCGAAAAAAGAAGAAAGAAAAGCCAGGACGATGCTGCAGGAGATGTATCTGTATTATAGCAGGCATCCGGAACAGATGTCCCGGGAATACCAGAAACTGATCGCAGAAGGCGAGAACAGAGAAAGGGTGGTATGTGATTATATCTCCGGCATGACGGATCAGTATGCGATGGCAAAATTCAAAGAAATTTTTATTCCTTCAGCCTGGGCGGTATACTGAACTGCAGGGGAATCGTTGCGAAGAAGAATAAAAAAAAGCATATTTTGTCAAAGAAAAAGAGAACTGGGACAAATAAAAAAGGATATTGTCGCCGGACGGGGAATATATATATACGTGGGTAAATGACAACAGTGGATAAAGGAGAGAGAAAACATGCGTTATTCGGATGATCTGATCGAAGAAATTCGAATGAAAAACGATATTGTAGATGTGATTTCCGGTTATGTGAAATTGCAGCGAAAAGGAAGTTCCTATTTCGGACTTTGTCCCTTTCATAATGAAAAATCACCGTCGTTTTCCGTAAGCCCCGGAAAGCAGATGTATTATTGCTTTGGATGTGGAGCTGGTGGTAATGTATTTACCTTTCTGATGGAATATGAGAACTTTACTTTCCCGGAGGCGCTGGAGATGCTGGCGGACCGTGCAGGAGTGGAACTTCCCAAAATGGAATATTCCAAAGAAGCGAAAGAACAGGCAGACCTGAAATCCGCACTTCTAGAGATAAACAAGGAAGCGGCGAAGTTCTACTATTATCAGCTGCGCCAGAAAACCGGAGAACAGGGGATGGCATATCTGAAGGGCAGAGAACTCAGTGATGAAACCATCAATAAGTTTGGTCTTGGGTATTCCGGCAAGTTCAGCAACAACCTGTATCAATATCTGAAGGGAAAAAACTATTCAGATGAGCTCTTACGGCAGTCAGGGCTGTTTAATGTGGATGAAAAACGTGGCATGTATGATAAGTTCTGGAACCGTGTGATCTATCCGATCATGGATGTGAACAACCGTGTGATCGGATTCGGAGGCAGGGTGATGGGAGATGCAAAGCCCAAATATCTGAACTCACCGGAGACGAAGATCTTTGATAAGAGCCGGAATCTGTACGGACTGAATATGGCGCGTTCTTCGAGAAAGAAAAATCTGATCATCTGCGAGGGGTACATGGATGTGATCTCCATGCATCAGGCAGGATTTAACAATGCAGTGGCGTCTCTGGGAACGGCTCTGACCTCTCAGCAGGCCAGTCTCCTGAAACGGTATACCGATGAAGTCCTGATCATTTACGACAGTGATGAAGCAGGTGTGAAAGCAGCTCTCCGGGCCATCCCGATGTTAAAAACCGCCGGACTTTCCACGAAGGTCATCAATCTCAGGCCTTACAAGGATCCGGATGAATTTATCAAAAATATGGGAAAAGAAGCCTTTCAGGAGAGGCTGGATCACGGAATGAACAGTTTTATGTTTGAACTGAAGGCACTGGAAGGGCAGTATGATATGGAGGACCCGCAGGGTCGCACGGACTTTTTTAAAGAAACGGCAAAGCGGCTGCTGCGTTTTGAAGACGAGATTGAACGAAGCAGTTATATCAAAACCATTGCCGGAACTTATCAGGTCGAGCCGGAAGAACTCAGAAAGATGGTGAACCGGCTGGCGATGAAGGGCGTGGGAATGACAGAGACTGTCAAACCAAAATCGGGTCTGAACAGGAATAAGGAAAAGCAGAACGGATACGAAGTATCTCAGAAACTGATGCTTACCTGGCTGACTTCTTATCCGGAGATTTTCGGAGAGGTAAGCCGTTATATCGGACCGGATGATTTTACAAGACCCCTCTATCATCAGGTGGCTGAACTGCTATATGAGCAGTATCGGCAGGGGGCGAGCCAAACCCGGCGAGACTGTTGAACCGGTTTACGGACAGCGAGGAACAGACCGAAGTGGCGGCTGTATTCAACGCGACGATCCCGCTGGACTCGGAACAGGAGAGGGAGCAGGCATTACTGGATGTGATATGCAGAATGAAGGAAGACAGTATCGCCCACCGCACAGAGAATCTGGCACCTACAGACATGCAGGGGCTGATGAATCTGATGCAGGCGAAAAAAGAACTGGAAGAGTTAAAAGCCGGAAAGCTGCATTTGCATATTTCTTTTTGTTAAGGATAAAATATAAACAATATATGGAAGGATGGAAAAACAGATGGAAATGGATAAAGCCCAATTTGCAGAACAGTTGAAAAACCTTGTGGAATTAGGCAAGAAGAAGAAAAATGTGCTGGAGTATCAGGAAATCAATGATTTCTTTAAAGGAATCACCCTGAACAATGAGCAGATGGATCTGATCTTCGAATATCTGGAAGCCAATGGCGTGGATGTACTCCGGGTAACCGAGGACGACGCACTGCTGGATAATGAAGATATGCATATGGAAGAGGATGAGGTGGATCTGGAAAATATAGACCTTTCCGTACCGGAAGGGGTCAGTATCGAGGATCCGGTTCGTATGTATCTGAAAGAGATCGGTAAAGTGCCTCTTCTGAGTGCAGAAGAGGAAATCGAACTGGCAAAACGGATGGAAAACGGCGATCAGGCGGCGAAAAAACGTCTGGCAGAAGCCAATCTTCGTCTGGTGGTCAGCATCGCAAAACGATATGTGGGACGCGGCATGTTGTTCCTGGATCTGATTCAGGAGGGAAATCTGGGTCTGATCAAAGCAGTGGAAAAATTTGACTACACCAAAGGATATAAGTTCAGTACCTATGCAACTTGGTGGATCCGTCAGGCCATCACCCGTGCGATCGCCGATCAGGCAAGAACGATCCGTATCCCGGTGCATATGGTAGAAACCATCAACAAACTGATCCGTGTGTCCAGACAGTTATTGCAGGAGCTGGGCCGTGAACCTACGCCGGAAGAGATTGCAGAAGAGATGAATATGCCGGTGGAAAGAGTCCGCGAGATCCTTAAGATTTCTCAGGAACCGGTTTCTCTGGAAACCCCGATCGGTGAAGAAGAAGACAGTCATCTGGGTGACTTTATCCAGGATGACAACGTTCCGGTACCTGCAGATGCAGCAGCCTTTACACTGTTAAAAGAACAGCTGGTAGAGGTGCTGAGCACACTGACCGAGAGAGAACAGAAAGTACTTCGTCTGCGTTTCGGCCTGGATGATGGAAGAGCCAGAACACTGGAAGAAGTAGGAAAAGAATTCAGTGTCACAAGAGAACGTATCCGTCAGATCGAAGCGAAAGCATTAAGAAAACTGCGTCACCCCAGCCGCAGCAGAAAGCTGAAGGATTATCTGGATTAATGGAATTATCCAAAAGACTTCGGATGAATGCTTCTTTTGTGACACCGGGAAACCGGCTGGCAGATGTGGGAACGGATCATGGATATATTCCGATCGCTCTTTGCCTGGAAGGCGTAATTCCATCAGCTCTGGCTATGGATGTGAATCCGGGACCACTGGAGCGCGCAAAAGAACATATACAACAGTTTGATCTGGAAACAGATATACATACCCGCCTCTCCGATGGTGTACAGGCTTTGTGCCCCGGGGAGGCGGATTCTGTCCTGATTGCCGGAATGGGCGGGGCACTGACAGTGAAGATTCTGGAAGCAGGTGAAAAGGTGCTTGCTTTCGTAAAAGAACTGATCCTGCAACCCCAGTCAGAGATCGACAAAGTCCGGTCATACCTTCTGACTCATGGATATGTGATAGCCGGGGAAAAGATGGTATATGAGGACGGAAAATATTATCCCGCCATGCGGGCAGTACATGGGGAAATGCCGCTGTGGCAGGAGGTGGAGTTACAGTATGGAAAATATCTGCTGGAAGAGAAACATCCGGTATTAGAGGAATATTTGAAAGACAAACAGAAAACCTGCAGGAAAATACAGGAAAAACTCGCAGCAGACGGAAAGAAAGCAGAAAAGATCACCGCACGGCAAAAAGAGCTGGAGGACGAACTTCGGCTGATCGGGCAGGCACTGGAGGTGTATGAACGATGATATGTAAAGAAGTTATGAGAAAGCTGGAAGAACGGTGGAATCCTTCCTATGCACTGGAATGGGATAACGTAGGACTTCTGGTGGGAAGAGAAGAAAAAGAAATCAAAAAAATATTTGCAGCACTGGATGCTACAGAAGAGACGATCGCACAGGCACTGGAATTCGGTGCGGATCTTCTGATCACCCATCACCCGATGATTTTTTCACCGGTAAAAAAAGTGACCAGTGCAGATTTTATCGGCCGCAGACTGATCACGATGATCCAGGCGGATCTGTGTTATTATGCAATGCATACGAACTTTGATGTGAAGGGGATGGCACAGCTGAATCAGGAATGTCTGGGACTTACGGACTGTGAAGTGCTGGAAGAAACCGCTCCCGGGGAAGGCATCGGAAGAGTAGGTGCGCTGGAAGGGACGATGGATCTGAAACAATTTGCCGGAAAAGTAAGAAACGACTTTGAGATCCCGGATGTACGGATGTACGGAGATCCGGCAGCGATCATTCATCGTGTGGCAGTGAGCAGCGGCTCCGGAAAAAGTATGATCCGTGGTGCGATTGAAAAAGGTGCCGATGTGATCGTTACCGGAGATGTGGATTATCATTCGGCAATTGATGCCGTTGCGCAGGGAATCGCTGTAATCGATGCCGGTCATTATGGAACTGAATATGGATTTATCGCATATATGAGACAGGAACTGGAAACTATGTTTCCGGAGCTTGCGGTAGGCACTGCCAGAGTGCATCATCCGTACCGGGTGGTGTAGCGGCAGCTGAAAGGAGTGGTGAAGATGGGACTTAAGATGTGTAAAGTAACAGTGGGTTCCAGGGAGAAAGCATATCCGGATGGAACACCTTTTGGAGAAATTGTCAAAGATTTCGACCAGGATTGTAAGTATCCGGTGGTTCTGGTAACGGTAGACGGAAAACTTCGCGAACTTCATAAAAAGATTCACCGGGACTGCCGGATCTCACTGGTGACGGTGGCGGACAGTATCGGTCATAAAACATACAAAAGAAGCATGAATCTACTGCTGTTAAAGGCGGTATATCATGTGGCAGGACATGAGAAGATCCGGAAGATTGTCCTGCATTTTACGGTGGGAGAGGGATTTTACTATACGATTGATGGAGATGTGACGATCGATCAGCCATTTCTGGATCAGGTGGAAACGTATATGCATGAGCTGGTGGAAAAACATGCACCGGTGATGAAACGGAGTGTGTCTACCGCCTCTGCGCTGGATCTCTTTCACAAATATGGTATGTATGACAAAGAAAAACTGTTTCGTTACCGGAGAAGTTCCCGCGTAAATATCTATAATCTCGAGGAATTCGAGGATTATTTTTACGGGTATATGGTATGGCATACCGGATATCTGAAATATTTCAAATTGTATCCGTATGACGAGGGCTTTGTGATGCAGATGCCAACCCGGAAAGAACCGGAAAAACTGCCGCCGTTTACGCCGTCACCGAAGATTTTTCAGGTGCAGAAAGAGGCGGAAAAATGGGGCGAGATGATGGGAGTTTCCGTGGTAGGGGAACTGAACGAGAAGATCTCGAAAGGAAAAATGCAGGAACTGCTGCTGATCTCGGAAGCTCTGCAGGAGGGAAGAATCTCAAAGATCGCAGAGCAGATCATCGAGCGTGGCGGTGTAAAATTCGTTATGATCGCCGGACCATCCTCCTCAGGAAAAACCACATTTTCTCATCGCCTGTCAATCCAGCTGGCGGCTCACGGGATGAAACCGCATCCGATCGCAGTGGATAATTATTTTGTAAACCGGGAAGATACGCCGCGGGATGAAAACGGGAACTACAATTACGAGTGTCTGGAAGCTATCGATGTGGAACTTTTCAACCGCGATATGAATGCGCTGCTTAAGGGCGAGCGGGTGGAACTGCCACGGTTTAATTTCAAACTGGGAAAACGGGAATACAAAGGGGATTTCCTGCAGATGCAACCGAACGATATTCTGGTGATTGAGGGAATCCACGGACTGAACGACCGGCTGAGCTATTCGCTTCCGACGGAGAGCAAATTCAAGATCTATATCAGTGCGCTGACGCAGTTAAATATTGACGAACACAACCGGATTCCGACGACGGACGGACGATTGATTCGCCGGATTGTCCGGGATAACCGGACGAGAGGAACGAGTGCGAAAGCAACGATTGCGATGTGGCCGTCGGTTCGCCGTGGAGAGGATGAAAATATCTTCCCCTATCAGGAACAGGCAGATGCAATGTTTAACTCGGCACTTCTGTATGAACTGGCAGTGCTGAAACTGTACGCGGAGCCGGTACTCTTCCAGATCGGTCCGGACGAACCGGAGTATCAGGAAGCGAAGCGGCTGTTAAAATTCCTGGATTATTTTGTGGGGATCCCCAGTGAGGATATCCCGAAGAATTCTATCCTGAGGGAATTCGTGGGCGGCAGCTGTTTTGATGTGTAAAATAATGTACAGAAAATATATAAAAGATATATGAAAAAATGTCAGGGGTGAAAGCGATTTTGTCCCTGGCATTTTGAAAAGAAAGGGTGGAAAGTATGAAAGTATTGATGTTAAACGGAAGCGCAAAAAAAGAAGGCAATACATACCAGTCTCTTCTGGAAGTAGGAAAGGAACTGGAAAGACAGGGCATCGAGTATGAGATCTTTCAGATCGGCAGTCAGCCGGTGAGAGACTGTATCGGATGTGGACAGTGTAATGAAAATGGCTGTGTGTTTGCGGATGACAAAGTCAATGAATTCGTGGCAAAGGCGAAAGAGGCGGACGGATTTGTCTTCGGTACACCGGTCTATTATGCACATCCAAGTGGACGGATCCTGTCATTTCTGGACAGAGTATTTTACAGCAGCGGCAGAGCATTTGCCTTCAAACCGGCGGCTTCTGTAGCAGTGGCAAGACGCGGTGGATGCAGTGCTTCCTTCGATGTACTGAATAAATATTATGGCATCTGCCAAATGCCGGTAGCCGGCTCTACTTACTGGAACATGGTACATGGCTGTGAACCGGGAGAAGTGAAGATGGATGCAGAGGGAATGCAGACCATGCGGAATCTGGCAAAGAACCTGGCCTGGATGATGAAATGTTTTGAAGCCGGAAAAGTAGCAGGTGTGCCACTTCCGGAGACAGAGAGAGGAAATCAGACAAACTTTATCCGATGATGAAAAAACAATATTCTAAGGTTATAAAAATTGTAATCCAGATTCTGTTTTTTCTGTGGATACCGGAGTCTTTTGCTGCCAGTCTGTATGCGGTAAAAAAGCTGATCCATGCGGTTTCGGTGATGGATTTTACTTATGCGCGGGAACCGGTTCTTCTGCTGCTGGAAACTGTTGTAACAACAGCGGTTTTCGGACGGTATTACTGCGGATATATCTGTAGTTTTGGTGCGGCACAGGATCTGAGTTATGATTTGGGAAACCTGATACGAAAACAGACAAAATACCGTAAGAAACGTATGCTTTCGGTGAAAACAGACAAAATTCTTTCCAAACTGAAATATCCTGTTCTGGTGATTGTGGCAGTGAGTGCTGTCTGGAAGAAAAATCTGCTGGATGTCATCAGCCCCTGGAAGGGATTTGCCAGTCTGCTGTCCATGCTGAGAGGAAATTTCAGCAAAGAGAATCTGATTTCTGCAGGTGTCTGGATCTGTATCATTGTTCTGGTCATATCGGCAGTATTTTTCAGAGCGTTTTGCAGATATCTGTGTCCGATGGGAGCAATTTATACACTGCTTTCCTTTTTCTCTTTGGACAGAAGAAAGCGAAGCTGCAAAAACAGCGGAGATTGTTCAATCTGTCCGTATCAGTGCAAACAGCAGAAAAGTAACCGCTGGGGTCTTGCGGTGACCATACTTGTCTTTTCCTGCATGAATCTGTATCTGTTAAAAGCAACGGGAAATGAAACGGCAAGCGGAACAGCAGATGTAAAAGTGACAGAGAAAGGGTCGTATACAGATGGAACGTATACAGGAACCGGTAATGGATTCCGTGGTAAGATCGATGTGACGGTCACTATTAAAAATGGAAATATTTCTGATGTGCAGGTGCAGGATTATGAAGATGATGCTACTTATATGCAGAGCGTTATCAGAGAGCTGATTCCGAAAGTGCTGAAAGAACAATCAACAGAGGTGGATACGGTTTCCGGTGCGACCTACAGCAGCAAAGGACTCCTGAAAGCTGTAGATCAGGCGATTTATCCGGAAAAAACAGAAAACGGGACAGATGTCACGAGTCAGATCCGGCTGAAAGACGGTAACTATGAGGGAACAGCCAATGGCTTTCGCGGAGAAATCAAAGTAGAAGTTACGATAAAAGATCAGAAAGCAGAAAAAATCAGAATTCTATCTTATTATGACAATGAGGAATATCTTTTCCATGTGGCACCGGCAGTGATCACAGAAGTGCTGGAAAATAAACCGCTGGATACCGATGCTGTTTCGGGCGCGACATACAGCTGTAATGGTCTGACCAGAGCCATAGAAAATGCGTTGCAGGTAGAGGAAGATACCTATACCATTCTGGAAGCAAAACCACGCGCCGAAAAACATAAGAAAGCGCACCATCAGGTTCAGAAATTCGTAGAATCGGAGGAACAGTACGAAGAACTTGTGGAAAAATACAAAGAACTGATTTACGATTCCAACGGAAAGAAAAAAGAATAAAAAGTGATAAAAAGGAGTTTTCAAAAAACGTTTGTATGTTATTGAAAACTCCTTTTGTGTTTTGTTCGGTTGTCAGTTATCAAACATATGATCTTTCAGCTCCTGATACCAGTTTTCTGCCTGTATTTTTGTCGGAGCCGTAAGAAATACCGTGTATTCATCGGTCTGAATGGAAAGAACCGGGGATTCATCCAGCTCTACATACATTCTGCACGGACCGGTTTTCTTTCCTCTAAACACACCGAGCAGCTGATGCCCGTCAGCGGATCCGTTGGAGCGGACGAAGGAATCGTCCGGCAGGCTGTCCAGAAGCTGCAGATCCAGGATCTCGTCTGTAGAGAAAGAAGTGTCGGTGTAACCGGAGGTGATAGAAACCTGTGTACCATCTATGGACATCTGCACCGGAACAAAATCCATACGTAAGAACAGTCCGCACATCCAGATCAGCAGTCCGGCAACCACAACTGCCAGACCGGCGGTGAGAATCTTTCCTGCGGGTCTTCCCATATTGGTAGTAAAGTTCGTCCCGCAGAAACGGTCGGGAACTATAAGCCGGGGATCGACAGGATTGTTATACCAGCCGTTTCTCCAGTAATAATCGTCATCCACGTATATTGGTGCATCGTCTGCTGCAAGAATCTGTGCCTTTTTCTTCTTTACGCGGAAGTAGATCACGAAAATGGTAACGATCGGAATCGTCTGGAAGATAAAAAAGAGCAGATGCGACCACCAGTACCATTCTAGATCGTTTGCCAGGAAAATCAGTTCACTGATAAAGGCCAGGCTGTTGCACAGGCTGTAGAAGAAAAACATCCAGGACCAGGAACGATGTTCCTGTATGTTGATAGCAAGATTAATCTCCGAATGGGCGCTGTAGATCTGGTTGCCGGTTTTCGAATAGCACCATGCGATCAGAAGAAAAAGCAGCCAGACGGCGATCCAGATAACCAGAAAGAGTAAGCCGGTAGTATCGGCGTGGATATAGTTACGGACAGAGGAGAAAAACAACGGTATAAAAACCATCACCAGCGGAAGCAGATGCCAGTACAGAGGGAGTTTTGCCTTTCCTGTCTGTGTGGCAGTGTGAGTATCAACAGCTGCTGTGAAAGGTTTTTCTGCCATATTACACAGTTTCAGGTCCTGCTTCAGAAGATACAGCTGACGGTGGACACTGTACAGCAAAGAGACTGCACGGATCAAAAACACACAAAGCCAGATACACCAGAGGATCATAGCCACAGAAGTCCGCCAGAAAAAAGGAGCGGCGACTGCAACACCCAAAAACAGATGCAGCAGATAAAACTGTCGGATACGTTTTTTGTAGCTGTCAGTCAGCTGAACTACAGGAGGGAGGGATGCAGCAGACTCCGGCAGATGAACGCCAAGGAGCATCCCGTCCCGATAGGTTGCCGAACTTCCATAAACCGCCCAGGTGATGCCGACCATGATCAGGTCCGTGATCGCAAGAATCCAAAAGAGCATCATTCCACAGCCACCTCCATTTCCACAAATACTTTGCTGCAAAGACTGAGAAAATCTTCCAGGTTCATTCCGCGGATCCTGGCTTCCGCACTTAAAAGTTCCAGTTCGTCCTCCAGTTTTTCCTGAAAAAGAGAAGAATGTTCCTCGTTTTCAGGAATATGAACGATACTTCCCAGACGGCGGTCAGTATAGAGAAAACCTTCATTTTTCAAAAGCTGGTAGGCTTTGCTCACTGTCATGGTATTGATACCAAGATCGGCAGCCATCTGTCGCACGGTGGGAAGAGACTCACCCTCGGTCAGTTCCCCTTTGCCGATGCCTTTTACAATCTGGTTGCGAAGCTGCAGATACAGAGGAATCTGCGAGAGTGTATTGATTTTTATGATCATGAAAACACCTCCTTGTATTTTGTATTATATCACACGATACAAATAATACAATAGAAAATGTATTTGACGAAAAGTTTTTCCTGTGGTAGACTGATTCGGTAAGTAGAATAAATGGTCGCGGCTGACAGAACCGAAAGGGGTCAGGTGAGGAAAGTCCGGGCTTCAAAGGGCAGGATGCCGGATAACGTCCGGTGGAGGTGACTCCAAGGCCAGTGCAACAGAAATAAACCGCCAGGTTCGCCTGGTAAGGGTGGAAAGGCAGTGTAAGAGACTACCGCCTGTCTGGTGACAGAGAGGGCACATGTAAACCCCATCCGAAGCAAGACCGAACAAAAAACTATGTGGCTGCCCGTCACGTTTTTAGGTAGGTCGCTGAAGCCTGCTGGCAACAGCAGGATTAGATAGATGACCATTCAAGACATAACCCGGCTTATCGTTCTGCTTACTTTCACAGAATATGGCTGTCGTCCGGAACATGAAAAGAAGTGTTTCGGACGGCAGTTTTTTTACGTGAGCAACGAGTCAAAGTCTGTGCTTGCACAAGACCTTGACGACTGCTGCGATAATGAGTAAAATTCGCGAAGCGTATTTTATGTTACTGTTCACTGGTAATATCCCGCGAGGTGTTTTTTGTGAGCGAAGGT
>ENA-OPBL01000656-OPBL01000656.1-human-gut-metagenome-genome-assembly--contig:-NODE-656-length-35081-cov-7.188374_pt1 | contig 35081 bp, 20 predicted proteins | sample MGYA00241073_ERZ501461 | MGnify/ENA primary metagenome ERZ501461 (study PRJEB25962, sample SAMEA2042630) | human gut metagenome | biome: human gut; feature: human-associated habitat; material: faeces... | reverse complement strand
GTGAATACTAATTTTCTTATTTTTTATTTTCCGGCAAAAGTATAATAAAATCTATCATTTCCAACTATTATCCCAGAATATTTCACTATTTTGTTCATCAAAATTAATTTTTCGGGATAAAACAAACAAATAATCTGATAATCTGTTGACAAAAGCTAATACTTCCGGAGATATTGTACAAGTTTCGGATAAGGTCAGGATACGCCGTTCAGCCCTCCGGCAGATAGTACGGCAAACATGACAAACAGCTGCCCCGCGGCTTCCTCCCGGAATAATAAAGGCACAGAGTTCCGGAAGTTGCTCATCCAGCTTATCAATTTCCTGTTCAATGCGTTCTATATCTTCTAAAGTAATAATACTGGCTGGCTTCAACTGAGTTTTTTCCTGATCGGTTGCCAGATAGGAACCGATGTCGGTTTCTTCTGCAGTGTCTCCTTCTGCCACATGCTATTATGTCTTTGCCAATGGCGAGGATAAGGGATTTACCATTGTGTCGGGTGACGACAGAATGCCGGAAGTGGTGGGCTACTCTGCTCAGGGCACTTACGACCCCGACCATTTGCCAGCCAACTATGTGGGCTTTATGAAGGCTTACCAGGAAACGGTAGAGGCTTTGCTCAAGGGTGATGCTCAGGTGTCAGGAGGATTGGCTGAGGTTCGCCAGTGGCGTGCTGAGCGTGCAGGCTCTGCTGCTGTAGCTCCTCTCTTGGATGGTATCAAGTGGAATCAGCGTGAGCCTTATAATAATATGTGTCCGTTATATAATGGCACCAACCGCTCTGTGACGGGCTGTGTGGCTACAGCCATGGCGCAGGTGATGATGTATTATCAGTATCCTAAGAAACTGAAAAGTACCATTGAGTCTTATACTACAAAAGCGTATGGCATTAATATACCTGCCATCTATTCTGGTGCGACTTACGACTGGGACAATATGTTGCCTGATTATTCAAAGTCGGATTACAACTCTGCGCAAGCTGATGCTGTTGCCAAACTGATGTATCATTGTGGTGCAGCGGTAAAGATGGACTATGGTCCTTTGTCGGGAGCAAACGTCACACCAACCATCTTGGCGACTTATTTCGGTTATGACGCCGACTTGATGCAAGACCTTACCCGTACAGTCTTTACCTTGCAGCAATGGATGACGCTGATCGATAATGAGCTGAAGGCAAAGCGCCCTATTCTTTATAGTGGTCAGTCTTCGGATGAGGGGCACGTGTTTGTATGCGATGGAAGCGATGGCAAAGGTCTTTATCACATCAACTGGGGATGGGGAGGCTATCAGGATGGTTACTTCGACCTGACGATTCTTCAACCGCAGAAGGGTGGTGCAGGCTCAGGCTCTGCTGTGGATGGCTACAATCGAAATTGCTCTATGATTATCGGTATAGCTCCCGATAATGGCAAGGTGGATGAGCCTCTTGCTTCTTATCCACAGATTATGAGTATAAATCAGAATGCTCAGTGTGGCATTACCTGGACTAAGACAACCCGTGCAAATGTCTCTGATAATTTCCTGGCAGAAGCCACAACTTGCTTCGCCAATCAGAGTACTTCTGATTTTATAGGTTATTTTGCCTATGGTATCAAGAAGGGAAACGGAAGCATAGTGCCAGTATCAAACTATTCTCGTCAATGGAATATGCCTAAAGTGTTGCCTGATGGAAGAACTTATGGTACTTATGATCAAAATCCAACTCTTACCATCAGTTATCCTTTCCCTCAGGGCATTAATGTGATTTATCCTATCTATAGTTCAGATACGAAGAATTGGCATGTTTGTTCGTTTTATAACAACCAGCCTTTTATCATTAATGTTGATGCCACGAAGCTGTCTCCTGTTACTACTCCTTTGGCAGCAACGGTAACAGCCGAAGATGGTCTTTACACGGGTATGACCAATCCGCTGACGGTAACATTTACCAACAGTATGGATATGGAGTTCAATGGTTTGGTGAACATTTACACTAACACGAAGGACAATACCAAGCCCAGTTCGCCAGATTTCGACCTGTATATTACCATACCAGCTCGCGGTTCGGTGACACGACAGATAGAGATACCGGAAACATCTTCGTCTCAACAGTATCTATGGATAACGGATGTAGCCAACAAGGAAGCAGCCATCGTGAATGGTCAGCTGTTTACGTTGACGACGGCAGCGGCTCCTAATTTCACAGTCGTTTCTTCAGAGAGTAATGCTACTCCAGGTAAGTTTGGTGAAGGAAAATATTACGAGAACGACTATAAGTTGCCATTGGTTGAAGACGATAAACTCGTGGTAAGATTTGGCGTAAGGAATACTGGTGGACCTGGCTATCTGGATTATTGCTTCGTGCCATATAATGCCGAAACCAATGAAGGTTGGATAGAGCCTAATAGGGCAAGGGCTGCAGGTAATGGAGCGATTACCTATGTGGAATATACTGTCACTCCAGATGAGGTGGGCAGTCATTCTATTATAGTATATTTAAATTTCTACGATTTTGCTACAGGAAAATGGATAGATACTCCATTTACAATTCCTAATTATAGGATTTATGCATCTACGGGTAGTGGTTATAAGAATATCAAGGGCAATGCCCTGATAGCCTATGTTACTGGCGTACCATCTTCCATATCTTCAGTGAAGACAGATGCCGGTACTTATATACGAGGCGAAAAGGGAGCTGTGGTTATCAAGACAGATGCCGACAAACGTGTGGGCGTATATCACATCAGTGGACAGAAGATGGCAGAAGTTCGTCTGACGGCAGGTCAGGAGCAGACCGTTGTCCTTCGTCCTGGCCTCTATATCGTAGATGGCATTAAGATGATGGTGAGATAGTGAATCCTCATTTCTTGACATCATGTTTGCAGCCAGAACCTGTAAGCATGATGTGAAGGAGTGAAACCAATAAAAAGAAAATGAAAAAAGGTTGGTAATCTTTCGATTATCAACCTTTTTTGTACCCAGACCCGGGATCGAACCGGGATGGATTGCTCCACTGGTGTTTGAGACCAGCGCGTCTACCGATTCCGCCATCTGGGCTTTTGCGGTTGCAAAGGTACTAATAATTTTTGAACTGACAAACTTTTTTGCAGAAAAGTTTCTGAAAAGATGATTTTTCTTATACGAAAGGCTAAATAATTGTTTTATTTTGCCACTTCTGTCTTAAATTCTGGAAAAAAACTTGGTAGGTTCATAGATATTTTCTAATTTTACACAGGAATTAAAACAATATCATTATATAAACTGCCAAATGACAAAAAACGATCATAACAATTATTGCATCATACTCGCCGGAGGAAAGGGTAGAAGACTGTGGCCCTGCAGCCGCAATGCTTATCCCAAACAGTTTCTTGATTTCTTCGGTGTGGGACGTACTCAGTTGCAGCAAACTTATGACAGGATGGCAAGGATTGTGCCAGCCGACCATATCTATATCAATACCAACGAGGAGTATGTGGAATTTGTAAGGCAGCAGCTGCCCGATGTTTCCTCCGAGCACATCTTGTCGGAACCCATTCATCGCAATACAGCTCCGAGTGTGGCATGGGCTGCGCATCGCATAGCCATGCAGAATCCTGAGGCTTGCATCGTGGCTACGCCATCCGATCAGGCTGTGTTCAACGAGGAGGCGTTCTGCAAGGATATGTTGGAGGGACTGCACTTTGTTGCCGACAACAGTTGCTTCCTCTCCATGGGTGTGAAACCTACCCGTCCTGAGCCTGGCTATGGATACATCCAGTTGGGCGATTCTGTGGGCGAAGGACTCTACAAGGTGCAGTCGTTTACCGAGAAGCCTGAGCGCGACTTTGCCAAGATTTTCGTAGATAGTGGCGAGTTCTATTGGAACACCAGCCTGTTCCTCTTCAATGTGAAACATCTCTACGACAACTTTGGCCATCTTTTGCCATCTGTGCTTCGAGGTTACGACGAGAAGTATCCCGTCTTTAGTGTGGAGACCGAGAATGCCTATATGAAGGAGAACTTCCCTTCCTATCCCAATATCTCAATCGACTACGCCATCTTGGAGAAGTCGAATGACGTCTATGTGATGAAGTGCGACTTTGGCTGGGCTGACTTAGGCACGTGGCACAGCATCTACGAGGCAATGAAGAAAGGGGAGAACGACAATGTGGTGATAGACAGCGACGTGCTGATGGAGGACTGTCACAACAATATTGTCAAACTGCCGAAGGGTAAATTAGCTGTATTGAATGGCCTTGATGGCTTTATTGTGGCAGAGAAAGACAATGTGCTGTTGGTTTGTCGCAAAGAAGACTCCTCTGCGTTGGTGCGCAAGTATGTCAACGAGGTACAAATTAAGAAAGGAGATGAGTTTATATAACTCTCATCCATTCGATAACATGATAACAGAAAGGGAAGTGAAGACGCATCTTCACTTCCCTTTTCCCTTGAGTAGCCTCTCTTCCTAAGTTATCGAAGAGAAGAATTATAGTTTTTTGAACGCTTCGTATATCTTATTTGCGATTTCCTTGAACTCCTCTTCTGATAGCTTGAGATGTTCCTTGCGGAAGTTCACATCAGCCTCGCTGTTCATAGGGATGAGGTGGATATGGGCGTGAGGCACCTCGAGACCGAGAACCACCTGTGCCACTTTCTTGCAGGGGAAGGCAGCCTTGATGGCCTTAGCCACTTTCTTGGCGAAGACTTCAAATTCGGCCAGGTCTTGGTCTTCCATGTCGAAGATATAGTCAACTTCCTTTCTTGGAATCACCAATGTGTGACCTTCACCGATAGGGCTGATATCGAGGAACGCATAAAACTTGTCGCTTTCTGCACACTTGTAGCTGGGGATTTCACCGGCAGCAATCTTTGAGAAAATACTTGCCATAGTCTGTTTCGTTTTTATTGTTAATCAAAATCTGTCGTTGCAAAGCATGTGTCGTGCCACACACCGACATCTCTCATTCTCTGTATATATTTGTTTGGCTTACATATCATAAAAAAGGAACTGCCATAGGGGTTTGTCAGCCCTTATGATAGTTCCTTATTTTTACTCGAATGAAATTTTGTCGATGCGCAGTTTGATAGTGCCGCGTGGAATCTTGATTTCCACGATCTCGCCCACCTTCTTGTTGAGCAAGCCCTGTGCGATAGGAGTCTTGATAGAAATCTTGCCCTCCTTCAGGTTGGCCTCGCTCTCGCTCACGATGGTATAATTCATCTTTGCCTTGTTGGCCATATTGGTCATCTCCACCTTCGACATGATCTGCACACAGTCGGTGCTGAGCTGCTTGGTGTCGATGATCTTAGCCTCGGCAATGGTGAGCTTGATGCGGTTGATCTTGTCTTCCAAATGAGCCTGTGCCTCCTTGGCGGCATCATACTCTGAGTTCTCGCTCAGGTCACCCTTGTCTCTTGCCTCAGCAATTGCGGCTGATGCCTTAGGGCGCTCCACAGAAACGAGCTGTTTTAGTTCAGCTACGAGATTGTCGTAACCTTCTTGTGACATGTAAGCCATAATTTTTCTTATTGTTTATTATTATTAATAATGTGTTCTTAGAGATGGGGTAAAAAATAAAGAATCCCGGTGCCTGTATAGCATCGGAATCCCCAATCTTATATTCTCTATTTTTTATTTTCGTACCTATATCTGTTTGCAAAGATAGGACTTTATTTCTGAATCGCCAAATATTTTCGATGAAATTTCATAAAAGTGCGGACTTTTGTCTCTTTTACGCATTTGCCTAAGCATCAAACAGGTATAAAACTTGTGAAAAAGTCAGAAGTCCCTTATATTTATACTCCTAAGATGTGGTTTATTCGTTAAAAAGTTGTATATTTGTACCCCCGATAAAAAAAGGGATGAGAATTTATAACTAATAACTCGAACGACATGACAAAAGAACAACTGATGCAAAGAGCTATCCTCCTGTCAGAGAACAGCGTGCGCCATGGTGGTGGTCCTTTCGGAGCCGTCATTGCCAAGGATGGTGTTATCGTGGCTGAGGCCTCCAATAGTGTTACCATAGACCAAGACCCTACGGCTCATGCCGAAGTGAATGCCATCCGTATGGCTACCCGTGCCTTGCACACTTTCGATTTGAAGGGTTGTGAGATTTATACCTCTTGCGAGCCTTGCCCCATGTGTCTTGGCGCTATCTACTGGGCGCATCTCGACCGTATCTATTATGCCAACAATCGTCAGGATGCAGCGAAGATTGGTTTCGATGATGAGTTTATCTACGAGGAGATCGACCGCGAGATAGCAGATCGCCATAAGCCGATGATTGCCTTGATGCGCGATGAGGCTTTGGGTGCTTTCCGTATGTGGGAAGAAAGTACAGAGAAGACAGAGTATTAAGAACGCTATCTCCCTTTTATAAACGCTTTTATCCTTACGAGGTGCGAAGTCTGAAAAATAAACAAAACGTCCCGATGCAGGATTTCCTTGCGTCGGGACGTTTTGTTTTACGATGGATATCTTGTTAAAAACCTACAAACATAGGTTGTTGTTCGCCTTTTCCTCTCTTACTTGATCTGCGTAATCACGAAAGGATGTTTCACTGCCGCATGAGCTGCTTTCTGTGCAATGTTCTTCTGTTGCAGTGTTATTCCTTCGGGTGCATAGCTGTTTCCTACAACCGACTTCTTGAAGATAGCCTCAAACCAAGTACAGGCAGCAGTGTATCTTCCGTACACCAACTGCAGATGGTAGCCGTCACGGTTCAGGTTGTCGCCCAAGCTCGATGTGCGGGCATTCTGTATAGCTGTTCCTGCCGGCACCAAGATGTCGATAGGTGCATCCTTGAGAGCCTGTTTGGCTGCGCCTAAGATGGAAGAGAACATGGTGGCCTGACTGTTGCCATACTTGCGGAAGCCGTCATGGTTGGAAGTCTGAGCGTAAGCCCATGTCTGATGGAAGATAATCTTAGCCTTGGGTGCTTTTTGTTTCACATAGGCAATCAGTTCGTTGAGATAGGGCTGGTATGTGTAGTAGACTCCAGAGAAATGGCTTGCCTGCTGTACGCTCACATAGTCCCAGTCTTCCTCGCTCAAGGCTTCGCTCACCTGCTTGTTGGGTGTCTCCACCATCTTGCCGTCTATTCCTGTCTTTCTGTATCTATATGCCTTCAGGTCGCCTTTTACGCATTGCATGTGTCTTTCGAGCGAGCATCCGGGGATATATAGATTGGCCACTATGGTCTGTATGCCTTCGGCATCAGCCAACTCGTGCAGGTTCTGCTCAATGGCATCTTCAGAGAAGCTGTTGCCTATGGCGAGAATCTTTACCGTATTCTCGGCATGGACCTTTGGAAAAGCCCATGCCAAGAGGAATGTCAATATAAGCCAGATATTCTTCATATTCTTCATATTCTTCATATTCTTCATATTCTTCATATTCCGTGTATAAGTCGTTATTTCAATGTGAAGGTGAGGGTCTGTACATCCTTGCTGTTAGGACCTACCATTACCTCGAACTCACCAGGCTCGTTCTTGTATTCCAACTCCTGGTTGTAGAACTTCAGGTCTTCTGGGGTGATGGTGAAGGTGACGGTCTTGGTCTCTCCCTTCTTGATAGAGATGCGTTCGAAGCCTTTCAGCTCCTTTACTGGGCGAGAAACGCTGGCAGCCAGATCGCGTATGTACATCTGAGCTATTTCGTCAGCATCGTAATTTCCCGTATTGGTGATGTCTACGCTTACACTGATCGTCTCGTTGTTGGTCATTGTGTTGCTTGAGAGCGTAGGCTTGCCATATTTGAAGGTGGTGTACGACAGACCATAACCGAATGGGTACAGTGGGTCGTTGTCTATATCGAGGTAGTTGCTGGTAAACTTAGAGAACCATTTACCCTCTTTCAGTGGTCGTCCCGTATTCAGATGGTTGTAGTAGAGAGGTATCTGACCTACACTCTTAGGCATGGTGGCAGTAAGTTTTCCGCTTGGCACCTTGTCGCCGAAGAGCACGTCACAGATGGCATCGCCCGATTCGCAACCACCAAACCAAACGTTGAGGATGGCTGGGAAATTCTCCTGTTCCCATGTCATGACGGTGGCACGGCCCGAGAAGTTGACGAGTACGATAGGTTTGCCCGTCTTCTTCAGGGCTATGAGTAAGTCTTTCTGTGCGTCGGGTATCTCGAGATTGGTGCGGCTGCTGCATTCGCCACTCATCTCTGACGACTCGCCCACAGCAGCAACGATGATGTCGGCTTGCTGAGCCACGTCGAGTGCTTCCTTCAGCATTTCCTCGTTACTTCGGCTGTCGCGCATTTCTCTGCCAAACATGGTGGCATCAGCTTCGCGCTTGGCATCATACATCAGGTTGGAGCCCTTGGCATAGAGAACCTCTGCCTTTCCTTCCAGTGCCTTCTTCATAGAACCGAGGATGGTCTTGTTGTCATCGAGATGGGCCACAACGCTCCATGTACCCGACATGTTCTTGGAATTGTCTGCCAACGGACCGATAAGGGCAATCTTACCCTTGCGCTGCAAAGGCAACAGATTGCCTTCGTTCTTGAGCAGCACGAAAGTCTTGGCAGCTATCTCGCGTGAGAAGGCTCTGTTCTGTGGAGTGTAGATTTCCTTCTTGGCGCGTTTCACGTTGCAGTATTTGTATGGGTCGTCGAAGAGTCCCAACTTGTATTTGGCTTCCAGGATGCGACGGCATGCTGTATTGACGGTTTCCATCGTAACCTTGCCCTCGTTGATAGACTTCTCTATAGTGCCTAAGAATCCGTCAGCCACCATGTCCATATCGGTACCTGCATTGAGTGCCATGGCTGAAACCTGCTGCAGGTCGCCCAGTCCGTGGGCTGTCATTTCCTGGATGGCAGTATAGTCGGTTACCACCATTCCTTTGAAGCCCCACATCTTGCGCAGCACATCAGTAAGCAACCATTTGTTGCCTGTTGCGGGAATGCCGTCCACCACATTGAATGAGGTCATCACGCTCAGAGCGCCGGCATCAACAGCAGCCTTGTAGGGAGGCATATAGTAATTGAACATGCGCCAGTGGCTCATGTCCACCGTGTTGTAGTCGCGTCCTGCTTCTGCACCGCCATAGAGTGCAAAGTGCTTCACGCAAGCCATCACGGTGTTGGGAGCTGCCAGATTCTGTCCCTGATAACCCTCTACCATGGCTTTGGCGATGCACGAACCGAGGTATGGATCCTCGCCATTGCCTTCTGCCATACGTCCCCAGCGTGGGTCGCGGCAGATATCGAGCATAGGACTGAAAGTCCAGTTGATACCGTCAGCCGAGCATTCTTGTGCGGCTATCTGGGCTGTACGCTTGATGGCTTCCATATCCCATGAGCATGAGAGCGAGAAGGGGATAGGGAATACGGTCTCGTAACCATGTATCACGTCCATACCGAAGAGCAGTGGGATGTGCAGGCGGCTCTGTTCTACGGCAATCTTCTGTACTTCTTTGATTTTCTCAACACCTTTCAGGTTGAAGAGTCCGCCTACTTCGCCACGCTTGATTTTGCTTGCCACGTCGCTGCTTTTTGCCTGGCCGGTAACGATATCTCCTGTAACAGGAAGGTTCAACTGACCGAGTTTTTCTTTCAGCGTCATTTTATTCATCAGGTTATCGATGAAGGTGTTCATCTTAGCCTCATCGCTTTGGGCCTGTGCCATGGTGGGGCAGAGGCTTGCTGCCAGCAGGGTAAATGCTGCAAGAATGTTTTTTGTCTTCATATATCTAAGTCTGTTTAATTGTTCTTGAATCCGAGTTTCTCGAGTCCCTGTTGTATCTCAGGGCAGCTCATGAAGAGTCGCCAGAGCAGTCCCGAGCGATAGTTCTCTATCATAGGGGTGATGGTCAGCTGGTCTATGGCAAGATAGCGGGGTACTGTCCAGTGGGCAGTCTCCGAGAAGGCATCGTAGAAGCCATATTTGCCCCAAATCCAGTTGCCCTTGTTCCAAAAGTATTTCAAGGCAGCCATCGACTCAGTAGGAGTATATGGGAATGACGACAGGGCTGCGGTAGGTGTGATGACTCCTAAGTCGTTGTTGGGTGCATGGGCAGAATATCCGTTTACCGAATAGCTTGCTGTCAGTCCCCAGCAGTCTTTGCCGTAGCCTTTGTATCCCTTCGGGTTTCGCACGCAGTATTCGTAGTCGCTGAGGGCATGGTTTCTTACCACATTCCAGTAGTTGGCATACGTGTCGCTCAGGTTCTTGGGGTTGAGGCAGATATAGGAATACTGTGCCCAGAACAGCGGACCGCCGGTCTGTTCGGCGCCATTGTGCTTCAGTTCGAGCGGATAGCCGTAGGGCTTGGCATTGCTCTTGATGCCTCCGCTCCTTGCCCATCCCTTGTGATAGCAGTCTGCCGGGATAGAATGGGTGGGTGAGGAAGCTCCCAAGATATAGGTGATGAGGCATTCGTTGTAGCCTTCGAGTGGGAAGTTCATATCCCATCCATAGTTGGGCGACCAGTGCCAGTACAGCACGTCCTGTCCGCCACGGCGGTACCAGTCGAACTCCATCTCTTTCCACAGTTTGTCAATATTGCTTGCCAAGAGTTTCTCCTGTTCGTTGCCATTCTCGAAATACTGGCGTACGCACAGCAGACTTGCCATGAGGAACGAACTTTCTACGAGGTCGCCACCATCATCTTTCTGTCCGAAAGGAACGGTTTTCCCTGTATTGCCGTCAATCCAGTGCGACCAAACACCATGGAATCGGTCGGCTTTTCCTAAGAAATCTACTATCTTGGTAAGGCGTTGCACACCCTCGATACGGCTGATGTAACCTCTGTCTATACCTGCCAGCAGGCCGGCTATGCCAAATCCGCTTCCTCCGGTAGTCACCACATGCTTGTCGTTCTGTGGATAGATACCATCGAGGTGAATGCGCTCGGGTGCCAGCCCGGAGTTGGGGTTGGCTCCATCCCACATATAATTAAGGTGGGTTTTCTCAATGTAGTCGAGCATTTCCTCATCGTTGGCAAATGAGGAGGGTCTGCCTGTTACGGCAGGAGTGGTGCCTGGTTTGTCGCTCTTGTCGGTAGAACTATCTGCCGAGGCGCTGCAGGATGTCCAGGATAAGGACAGAAGCAGCAATGAGATAAGTGTCTTGGTTATTTTCATCGTTAGAATGTCTTTTAGTTATTGTGTCTTTTTTATTGCTTAATACATTTTGTAGGAGCCGAGCAGCCAGTTTCTCCTATGGCCTGGATGCTGAAGTAGTAACGGGTGTCCTTGTCCAGTCCTCTCATGTCGTATTGGGTGTCGCCATATACCAATATCGAGTTGTACAACTTGTTGGTGGCTGTACCGTAACGTATGAGATATCCATAAGCGTTATTGGCTTTCTTCCAGGTCAGCATCATGTTTCGGGCATCCTTCTTGAAGTCTCTTGTCGCCTTGAAACCTTTCACCGTGTCGGGTTTATTGCCTTCGGCATGACCGAAGACGCGGATGTCCGACAGGCAGAAGTAACCATCCGAAGGCATGTGCAGGTTTTCTATGCGCAGATAGCGTGCCTGCAGAGTGGAGTCCAACTCTATGTAGTCGTGAGGTGCATCTTTGTCGTTGTCGCTCTTGTCTACAGCCAGTGTCCAATGCTCGTTGTCGTCGCTTGCCCAGATGCGGTATTGGTAATACACATCATTGGCGCGGTTGTGCTGCACGGTATGATGGTCGTAGAAGTTGAGCTGTATGGCCTTGATGTCCTTCTTGCCTTCCAGGTCGAGAAGCACCCATTCGCCAGCCTCGCCACTCTTTGCCGACCAGTAGGTACGTATGTCCTCATCGGTGAGGGCCTGTGTGGTGAAGGTGCTGTCGGTAGACGAGGCCAATACGGGTTTCTTATATGAAAGAAGCATCCAGCCCGTAAAGCGGTCGTCAGGATTCTTGATGTCACGGTCGGCATTCCAGTTTGGGTAATCGCCAAAACTTGTACTGCTGTACATCACTCCGTCGGGGTCGAAAGCTGTAGGGTAGAGCCCTATTCTACGCTCAAATTTGTATTTCAGCGAGAGCATGCAGGTTGCCACATGCCAGTAGTTGCCATTGCGGTCGTTGAAGGTTCCGCCGTGTCCTGATCCTTTTACAAATCCACCAGGCTTATAGCACATGGGGTTGTGCTGCTGATACTTGAAAGGACCTAATGGAGAGTCGCCCACATAGACTCCGTCGGCATAAGTCTTGAACTCAGTGCCGGGAGCGCCATACTGCAGATAGTACTTTCCATCGTGCTTGGTCATATAAGCCCCTTCGGTGAAGGGTTTGAGTGTCACTTCGTCATCGTTGTTCATGCCGAAACGTTCCCATCCATGCTCATTGGGCTTCAGAAACAGCACGTCGTGTATCTTGCTGATGGGCGAAAAGTCTTCCCGGCTCACCTCTACGGCTTTAAGAGGATATTCGTTGCTGGAACCATAGTAGAGATAGAGCCTTCCATCGTCGTCGAGGAACAGACAAGGGTCCCATGAGGGGAGGGTGTTGCGGTGAACGGCCTGTTTCCATCTTCCTGAGAACGGGTTGGTAGAATACCATACGGGCAATCCTTCATAGGTGGAACCTGTATAGAACAAGGTGTCGCCAGCAACGAATGCTGCCGGTGCGCACTGGTCATCGTCTTTGGGGTGGCGCTGGAAGGTGGCCTGACAGAAGTTCCAGTCGCTCAGGTTGTCTGAGTAATGGAAACCTCCCTGATTGGTAGAGAACAGCAGATACTGGTCTTTATACATCACCGCCATGGGGTCGGCAGATGAACGAAACGAGCCGTTGATTTTCACATTATTATTATATGGCTCGTAGTTGTAACTGATGTTCATCGGGTTACAGTAGGTGTTGGTCTTCTCCTTGTAGGGATGATACCATGGGGTGGTTTGTGCTTTTTCGCGGTGAAGAAAGGAGCGAGGTTGCACAGGAGCGGTCATCTTGATATTGATGACTTTCTGTGCTTTTTCTCTGATAATGTTGGAAAAGGATTTGCCGGGATAGTATACATACAGATGGCGGTCGTGGTCGGTAGCCTTCAGTGTGTATCTGCCGGCTGTATCGGTGGTGCAATGTGCAGGACTTGCAAAAAACATGACGGTGGCTCCCTCTAAGGGCTGGTCATGCTCGTCGGTAACTATGCCTGTAAGCTCATATTCGTTAACCACAGGGATGTAATAGTCGCTCACCTGTCCTTTAACAACCTTGACTGAGTCCTGGCTGGCGAAACATGGAGCGGCTATTACCAGCATCCATGTGGCGAATGATAGCTTGGTAAGATTCATTTTGTAAATTCTAAGTTTACGAATACTGCATTGTGGTCGGACAGATAAACCTTGTCGGGCTTATCACCGATAACTCTGTAGCGAGTAGCTTTCAGCTGGTTGCTGATAAAGACATGGTCGATAATGCTTCGCTCGTTGAGTGGCAGTCTGCCGTAGTCGTGCCATGTCCAGTCTGGACCATAAACGATGGCAGCCTTATTGCGGGCATTTTCCATCTTGTTGGCTCTCAGTATGGCCGAAGGTTCTTCCTCATCGGTACAGTTAAAGTCGCCGGTGATGATGGCAGGCATGTTCTTAGCTACTTTCTTCATCTTGAAAAGGATGAGCTTGATGCCTTCCTTGCGTGCTATCTTACCGTCGTTGTCGAGGTGGGTGTTGAAGTATACCACCTGCTTGCCGGTTTTTTTGTCTTTCAGTATCGCCCAGGTACAAACACGGTTGTAAGAAGCGTCCCAGCCCTTCTTTCCGAACAGTTCTGGTGTCTCGCTCAAGGCAAAGTCGCCATGCTTTACCATACTGAATTTGTGCTTGTTATAGAAGATTGGGCTGTGTTCGCCCTGATGTTTTCCGTCATCTCGTCCTACACCGATGCCCTCATATATGCCATTGAGAGCAGCCTTGAGGTCTGCCATCTGGTTGGGGCATACTTCCTGCATGCCCAAGAGGTCGGGCTGATAATAGGTGAGCATCTTTGCCACCTCGCCTTTACGGTTGTCCCAACGGTTTTCATTGTCTACCGAGGCGTCCAAACGTATGTTGAACGACATGACGCTGATTTGTGCTTTGGCTTGCGATGTAAAGCCTGCAACAAAGAGAGAAAGTAAGAAGAGAGCTTTTCTGAAGATATGCATAGTAGTGTGTATAGAGTATATGAAAAGTGAGTAGTGAATAGTGATAATGAGTTGTCGGAAGATTCATGAACCAGCCTTCTGTAACGAAGGACTGGCTCATGAAATCGAAATAGAGCTTATGAATTATTCAATATGAATGACGTTTTCTCGTTATTCGTCGATAGGATCCTTTTTCAGGTCGGCATTGTCGGTGATCTGAGTGAATGGCAATGGATAGTAAGTCTTTTCTTCTGTCCATCCCTTAGCACCAAGAACGCTTTTCGCCTTGCCTGTTCTTACGAGGTCGTTGTAATACTCACCCCACTCACCGCAGAGTTCCATGCGACGTTCGTCCAAGATCTGGTCTACAGTAACATTCTGCAGCTCTGGCATCTGGGCTCTTGTTCTTACTGTGTTGAAAGGAATATCACCATTCTTGCCAAGGCGAACCTTTGCCTCTGCATTCATCAGCAGCACGTCAGCATAGCGCAGTACACGAACGTTGTTATTGCAACCATACTTGTTTCTGCCTTCTGTCAGCTGGTAGAGAGGAGTATAAGCCTTGCCGTTCCAGCAGTTTGTTCTTAGTGGGTTGGTCTGTTTCTTTACTTGGTCGCCACTTGGGGTTGTTGTACCACCTACAAGGAAAGTTGTGGTAGCTCTTACCTGCTCACCACGGTTTTCTGCCCACTGACGGAACTCATCAGAATAGCCCATGAAGCCCCATCCGCTTGACGAAATTTGTTGACCCTGGCTGCTGAGACCAGAGATGCTTGGACCCTGGAAGTTGAACCACTGGTCTACATCTACCAACTCGCCGGAACCCTGACCGAAGTCAGTACACTGGCATTCGAAGAGAGACTCGTCGCAGAGTTTTCCTGGAATTTTGAACAACTGATAGAAGTCTCCGTAGAGTTCAAACTTTCGGCTGTTGATGATGTCATCGGTCAGTTCCTCTACCTTATCGTACTGACCCATGTTGAGGTAAACCTTGGCTGCTAAGGCTTCTGCACTGTATGCAGATACAGCTCCGATGTGTGCCATTTCGTTAGGACGTACCTTAGGACAGTTCTGGATGGCGTAGTTCAAGTCTTCCAACATATATCTGTTGACAGCAGCAACGGTAGAACGTGTCAGGTTAGTCTGAGTGTTGTCACGCAGAATGGTGACAGGACCGAAAGCCTGAACCAAACGGTAGTAGGCGTAGGCGCGAAGGAATTTTACCTCACCCTGATAAGAGCGGTTGGTAGTTTTTTGTGCGTCGGTAGTGGCATTGGCGGCATAGCTGTCGAGTGACTCTAAGGCAGAGTTGGCTACCTTGATGATGCCATAGTACTGATTCCACATCTCGTTGAGACCCCAGAAACTGTTATCAGAGTAGTTGAAATTACCGAAGTCTACCAATTGGGCTTGGTCGTCTGGCTTTCCAGACCAGATGTCACCGTCGCGAACAGTAGACAGAGGCCATATTACCCAGTGCATAGCTCCTGTTCTTACCTTGGCATAGACACCCGATACAGGCATATACATATTGTCGAGGTTGGTATAGTCTACTTTCTCCTCAGGAACCGAGTTCTCTGGATCGATATCGATGTAGTCACTGCATGACGTTGCGCCGAAAAGCAACGATGCAAGGGCTAATACTGATAAATATTTATTGATTTTCATTGTCTTGATGTTTTAAAGGTTAGAACTGAATTTGAATACCGAATGTATAAGTGCCTGTCAATGGGTAAACTTCTGTATCCCATCCTTCAGGATCGCTCAACTCAGGAGTGAAAGCATTGGCACCAAACAGAGTCAAAGGACGGTCGGCTGTCATACTCAAGCGGATAGATGGCAATGTGTAGCTACCCAACTTCAGGTTCTTGAAGCTATAGCCTACTGTTACGTTCTGAATACGGAAGAAATCAGCATCCTCTACGAAGAAGGAGTTGGTCTTCTGGTCTGATACGTTCCAGCCCTTTGTAAGAGCCTTGGCTGATGGATAGCTGTTGGTAGAACCTGCACCTGTCCAGCGATTCTCATAGAGATCCTTGTCGAAGTTGAAGTCGCTCTGTGCATATCTCAAGGCACGCTTGCGGTTGAACATCTGTGCACCAGACTGTCCGTAAGTTGTCAATTCAAAGTCGAGGTTCTTCCAGTTGAAGCCGAGGTTGATACCATAAGTAAAGTTAGGAATATAAGAGCCCAATGTCTGGCGGTCTGCACCGTCGATAATGCCATTATGATCTACGTCCTCATACTTGAAGTCACCAGGCTCCAGTCCGTTGGCTACAGCAATAGGGTCGTTTTGGCACTCTTCTGCGGTCTGGTAGATACCTACTACCTTGAAACCATAGAATGAGTTCATCTCCTTGCCTACGATGTTCACGGTTTTTCCACCCTTGATGATGGAAGCGCCGCCGAGATCCTTTACCTTATTATTAAGGAAAGAGAGGTTGGTACCTACATGGTACTTGAAGTCCTTGCCGATTCTATCGTTCCAGGTTGCTGAGAAATCGAAACCTTGGTTCAGAATCTTACCATAGTTGCCAGCCAATGTCTTGTTGTCGAAAGAGAGGCGAGGTGAGATAACAGCGTGCTTAGTCATGCGATGGAAGTAGTCTGCATCGATGTTCAAGCGGTTCTGGAGAGTAGAGAGGTTGAAACCAACGTTGATTTCATCTACCACCTCCCACTGCAGCCAGCTGAAGTAGGTTGTGTTCTGGAAGCCAGGAATAGTTGTGTTGCCGAATACGCCGGAAACACCGTTACCTGTGGCGATAGATGCAAAACCGTCACTTGCTGCAACGTGGTCGTTACCGAGCTTACCCCAGCTTGCACGAAGTTTCAAGTAGTCGATAGCCTTCACGTCCTTCATCCAAGGCTCTTCGCTGATAACCCAAGAAGCACCTACTGATGGGAAGTAACCCCACTGGTCCTGATACTTAGAAGAACCATCGGCACGCATGGTGAACATCAGGTAATACTTGCTGTCGTAATCGTAGTTCAGACGTGCGAAGTATGACAAGCCTCTGTATCTTGTGCCACCATCGCCCAATGTGCGACCTGTAGGATTACCCTGGCTCAGGTAATGGTAAGCATCGCTTCCCTCTGGTACACCAGTAGCATTGCCCCACAAGTTCTTATAGGTCTCCTGGCGCATAGAAGCACCCAACATAGCACCAAAGTTGTGCTTGGCGTAGCTATCCTTATAGGTAATGGTGTTGTCCCAGATATAGCTGCTGTACTGTGAGTTGCTCTTGTTGAGGTTGGTAGTATTGCTCTGTTGTGAGTCACTAACATAGTAAGTAGGAGTAAACACAGAACCATTGATGTCCTGGAAGTTGTAGCTGATGTTAGTCTTGAAGTTCAACTTCTGTGGCAGGAGATTAATCTGTGCATAGAAGTTGGTCATGTACTGGCGCAACTCGTTCTTGGCATCGTAGTATTTAGCTGTAGCTACAGGATTCTTGAAGTTTGTAGACAGACCGATGCTGCTTGGCGTAGCATATTTGTCAGGGAATGCCTGTGCGTTCTGCTCGTCGAATACTGGGATGAGACTTGGTGTGTTGAAAGCCTGCTGCCATGCAGCATTGTTAGGCAATACCTGATCACTTTTGCTGAATACACCATTGAAACCGACCTTCAACCAGCTGGTAGCATCATAGTCTACTGCTGCACGGAAGTTGAGGCGCTTGTAGTTGTTTTCTGTATCCATGATACCATCCTGGTAGAGGTAGCTGATACCGAGAGAGTAGGTAGCCTTGTCGCTACCACCGCTGATGCCTACGCTGTGGTTGGTGATAACTGCTGTGCGTAGCAATTCCTTGTACCAGTCGGTATCAGCACCATAAGTCCACTTGTGGAAATCGCTGTCAGCATAGCTGCCACCAAAGCGGTCGATGGCTGCTTTCATAGTAGGAGAGTAAGCATCGTAGTTAGCTTCCATCAACATGGTGGCATACTCCTGAGAGTTGGCCATTTCCAACACATTGGTAGCCTTTTGGAATCCGATGTAACCGTCGTAGGTAATCTTGGCCTTCTGACCCTTGGTACCCTTCTTTGTCGTGATGATAACTACACCATTTGCTGCACGCACACCATAGATAGCAGCTGCAGAAGCATCCTTAAGGATTGACATTTCCTGAATGTCTTCGTTGTTAAGGAAGTTGATGTCGTCGTAGAACATTCCGTCTACTACATAAAGTGGAGAACTGTTGGCAAAAGAGCCTGTTCCGCGAATACGTACGGTAGGACCGGCTCCAGGAGTACCGCTGCTTACAACGTTCACACCAGCCACCTTACCCTGAAGGGCTGTCATGGGTGATGATGAGGGAGTTGACTGGATGTCGGCTGCCTTAACCACGGTGATAGGTGAGGTGAGGTCCTTGGCCTTTGCAGAACCGTAACCGATGACAACTACGTCGTTGAGGTTCTGGAAATCATCCTTCAATGTGACATTGAGGTTGCCTGAAGCCTTGAGGGTAACAGGCTGCATACCCACATAAGAAATGTTGATAGATGCGTTAGGATTAACTTCCTGAATGGTGAAGTTACCGTCTATGTCCGTAACGGTAGCTTGCTTTGTACCGAGTACTTTGACAGTGGCGCCAATGACTGGTTCGCCAGAACTATCCAAGACAGTACCTTTGACAGCCTGAGCTTGGGCAAATGCCAGCTGAGCTACAAAAGCGCAAATGAATAATAATAGGTTCTTTTTCATGTTTTTTTGTTTTAAGATAATTGTTAATTCAAAACTGCTGTGCAAAGTAAATACTTTTTAAAGGTTTGGGCAAATTTGTTGCCACGATATAACTACGATGCGCTTTCTTGGCACTACGATTTTACTACGATGCCCATTTCTAAACGTTTGGAAAAGAGAAAGATAGAAAAACGACAAAATTTTGCCTTTTTTCTTTGGTAGATGGTATAAATTTATTAATTTTGCAAATACATAACCACAAACCCGTCTAAATCAAAGAATGAAAAAGCAGTTTTTATGGCTTGTCATATTCATCTTTTGTCTATGTCCAATGATGACAAAGGCACAGATTTTTATGCCTATTATCTCATACTATAACTCGTTCACTTATCATTATGGCATGCAGAACTGGTGCTGTACGCAGGATGATAGGGGCATTATGTACTTTGCCAACAATAATGGTGTGCTCAGTTATGATGGCTATTCGTGGCGCACCATAGCCTTGCCCAGCAAGGGATTGGTGCGATCAATTCTTGCTGATGGCGACCGTATCTATGTCGGCTCTTATACCGACTTTGGTTATTTTGTGCGTGATGAATGGGGTAAGATGGTGTATCATTCTCTTTGGCCCAAAAAATATCAGTCGCATAATGACGAGATATGGAATATCGTGAAGGGTGCTGATGGACATATTTACTTCCAGTCATTCTGCTCTTATTTCGTTTACGATGGCAAGAAAGTTACACCTTATTATATAAGGGAGCATCTGCCGCTCTGGTTTTTCCAAACAGGCGGTCAACTCTATGCTCAATTGATTTCCGACGGATTGTGCCGGGTCAGCAAGACGTATTACCCCCCCATCCTACATCGTAGAGACTATGGCAACGATCATGTGATGGGCTTGCACCAGTTGGGCAAGAGCCTTTTCTTGTTGGCTACCAACCAGAATGGACTCTTCCTATACGATGGACAGCAGGTGAAGCCTGTTCGTACTGATGTCGATGCTTTGCTCCGACAAGCCTTGATCAACCGTACTGTCATGCTCAATAAGCATACTTTGGTGGTGGGAACCATCAAGAGTGGAATCTTTGCCATCGATCTCAATACCAATAAGGTGTTGTGGCACTACAGCAAGGCTAACGGACTGGGAAACAATACCGTGCTCAACCTCCTGGTGGACAGAACGGGCAACTTATGGGCAGCCTTGGACAATGGTATCGCCCTTATCCATACGGGTTTGCCCCTTTCGGTGATGAGACTCGAGGGCATCGGTATGGTCTACGATGTGGCTACCTTGGGAAGCGATATGTATATTGCCACCAACCAGTCGGTGTGGCGATATGACATGAAGGAACACAATATAGTTCCAGTGAATGGCTGCGCAGGACAAAACTGGTATGTATCTCAGTTTGACAACCAGGTGTTTGCCGGCAACAATTTAGGCACAAAGGCCCTTGTGGGTAATCAGTCTTTCGACCTTTTAAACGATAATCAGGGCAGTACTATGATGCGTGAGTATCAGCATTATGGTCAGCATGCATTGATAGAGTCTTCCTACAACAGTTTCCGCATTTATTTACGCAATGGCGACAAATGGAGCTATGGTTGGACGGTGAAAGGCTTCAGTGCTCCTATCAGAGAGATAGAAATAGACAACCAGGGTGTCATCTGGGCAGCCCACATGAGCAAAGGTCTCTATCGACTGGAACTTTCCAGGGATATGAGGCGATTCGAAAGGGTGAATTTCTATTCTTCGCTGCCCAATAGCAAGGGTGATGCATTCCATGTGATGACCATCATGGGACGTGTGGTCTTCTCGTATGGTGGCCGTCTCTTTACTTACGATGATATACGCAAGCAGATATTGCCCTATTATGGTTGCGGCAGGTTGAGCGACATGGGCATCGTGTCGTCTGCCTTCCTTGATAAGAAAACCTTCTGGTTGCTCAATAGCGATGGCTATTGGCTCATGCAGTCGGGCAGTAAGGAGAACCTGCCGGTGTTCTTTATCTCCAACTCTTCGTTTGGGCAGGAGTGCAACATCTATGGACATTCGATGTATGTTTCGGGTCGTGCCACCTATTTCTTCCTCAACGATGGTATAGGTAGATATTTGGGCACAGGTGCTGAAAAGGGAAAGAAGCCCGCCTGCTATCAGGCTTCATTCAGCGAGGTGACGACAAAGGACCGTGATAATGTGGCGCATCAGCTGCCTGTGGTGAGCGATGGCAAGGTGAAGGCATGGGGTAACATTCGGCTCAGGGTGTCGTTCCCCAACTACGATAACGACAAGCTGCAGTTCTGCTATACGCTGAAGGGTGGAGGCAATACGCTTACCGAGTCTTCCTATTCGCCAGAGATCGTGTACAGCAACTTTGGCTTTGGAGATTATGAACTGACGGTGGTGGTCAAAAACCTCAAGGGCGACATCATAGGCAAGCCTCTTGTCTATTGTTTCTCTTTCCCCACACCTTTCCTGCTCTCATGGTGGGCTTGGCTGATGTATCTGTTGTTGCTCTCGGCTTTGGTGTATGGCTTTATTCGCTGGCGCACCAACAAGATTATTCGTCGCAATAAGAAGATTGCCGAAAAAGAGCTGATGGAGCAGAAGATGAAATCGTTGGAACAGGAACGTATCATTGCTGAGCAACAGAAACAACTCTTAGAAAACGAGCTCGCCCTTAAGGGAAAGGACGTGGCAAGCATGGCTTTCGATATGGTGGCGATGAACAACTCCATCAGTGAGGCGAAGGAGACTTTGCTTGAAGGCATGCGCAAGGGAACCATCACCACCAAGAATACCAGCAAACTGTTGTTGCAGATGAAGAGTGGCGACAACGACTTGTTCTGGAATACGTTCCAAAACAACTTCGACCTGATACACAAGAAGTTCTTCCGCAGTCTGCGTGAGAAATATCCCGACCTCACGTCGAACGACCTGAAGGTGTGTGCCCTCTTGCGCCTGAACCTGAATACGAAGGATATTGCCAACTTCACTCACCTTACCATCCGTGGTGTGGAAGGCGCAAGATACCGACTCAGAAAGAAGTTGGGCATTCCTACCGACAAGTCGCTCACCGATTTCCTCATCGAGTTCGAATAAGGAGAGGATCTTTATTGTCCTCCCAAGCGCTCGAAGAAGGTGATGATTTCCTCAAAAGTCTTGAATTCATCGCTGCCATACTCGATGGCTGTGCCCATGAAGCCCTTGTCGGGACAGGGGTCGATGAAGTAGTCGCCATAGAGCAATGCCTTCTGGTTGCAGAAAATGACGTGGTTGTAGGCTGGGGCAGATAGGTACTCCTCTACCCAGGTCATGACACGAGCCATATAGTCATGGTCGTTGGTGGGCGCCTGTGCCACAATGTACACATTATAATATTCTATCAGCATCTCATAGGCCTTGTGCATTGAGCTGGTGGCTTTCCAGTAACTGTCGTGCAGGGCATCGAAGTCGATATACACGATGGGGCGTTCCTTTCCGTTCTGTTTGTCGTCTATCCATCGGATGACGGGTGCGAGATAATGGAATGCCACCTTGTCTATCAGCCGATGCTCACCATGGAAGCGGATGGCTTGTGGATAATGCTCGTGGAAGAGGTCGAAGGTATGAACCACAGGGTCCTTGTCGCCAAAGAGTCCGTAGACACGGTTTTGTTCCTCGGGTGTTACATTCTGAAAGCACAGGGTGGTAATGTCCTTGTACTCCTTGATGAGTCCCTTGTTCACCATCAACTCCTGCACTCCGTCCTTGCGCGGGTTCTGAAACTCCTGTCTTCCCGTCATACTGCTCATGGTGTTGCCCATCTCGAAAGCTGGGTTTACCAAGATGCGGTCGGTGCCATGGAGCATCTCAGTGAACATACCACCCATGGAGGTGCCTATGATCAGGTCGGGTTTCTCCCTCTGCTGCATATCCCGCAGCATCTCTATGGCTTCTTCGGCATGCACGGGAATGTCCTCAGCCACGAGTGTGGCATTAGGCATCAACTCCTGCAACATCTTTACCGTGCCGCTCTGTCCCGAGGAGAGGAAGCCGTGCACATACATGATTTTCTTGCCCTGCATCAGGTCAGGGAACTGCTTGATGTATTGATTTTCCATTGTTTGTTGTTTTATCCGGAATGATGATGCAAAAGTACAGCTATTTGCAGTGAAAACAAAATTATTGATGCATATTTTTTCTCCTGTTGTTCAAATAATGCGTTGAGAGGGCTGTATTTCTCGGATTTTATTTGTACTTTTGCCGCATCTTTCTGAAATTATATATATGTGATAATTGAACAGTCAATAGAAAATCTCTACAAGCTCGACGGCAGAGTGCCCGTCGCCAAAGCACTTCCTTTCGGGCTTCAGCATGTGCTGGCCATGTTTGTGAGCAACATTGCTCCTATTATGATTTTTGCCGGAGCCGTAGGCTTGGACAGTTCTGTGAGCGCCGTGCTTATCCAGAACTGTATGGTCATAGCCGGTATCGGTACGTTGGTACAGCTTTATCCCGTTTGGCGCATTGGCTCGCGCCTGCCTATCGTGATGGGCATTTCCTTCACCTTCCTTTCTCTGGCCATTGCCATTGCCGGTTCTCAGGGCATGGGAACCCTCATTGGTGCGGTTATCATTGGTGGATTGATAGAGGGAACGCTTGGACTCTTTGCCAAGTATTGGATTAAACTCATTCCGCCCGTTGTGGCTGCTACGGTGGTTACCGCCATCGGTTTCTCGCTACTTCCTGTCGGTGCCAACTCGTTTGCAGGAGGACAGGGTGCTGCAGATTTCGGCAGTGTGAACAACTGGATTGTTGGAAGTGTTACCTTGTATGATGGCGCGTACGGGTTTCTCACAGCGCAATATGGTGATCGTGAGCCTTTCGCTGAGTGTAGGCCTTGGCTTTACTCAGGCTACAGGCATGTTCAACATCTTCCCTGAGATTGTCCGCACGGTGTTTGCCGACAACTGCGTGGCTGTGGTCTTCCTGCTTGCTGTGGTTCTCAACCTCGTGTTGCCAAAGGATCTGGAACAATAAAAAGAGAATTATTTGCTAATATTACTATAAAATTCTATTCATAATGGATTTGCTGAAAGAAAGAATTATGCAGGAAGGCAGATGTTTTCCTGGTGGAATCTTAAAAGTAGACAGTTTCGTAAATCACCAGATGGATCCTATCTTGATGATGGATTTGGCGAAGGAGTTTGTTCGTCTGTTCCAGGACATTAAGTACAACAAGATCATCACCATTGAGGCATCGGGTATCGCTCCTGCCATCATGGTAGGTTATCTGACCCATCTTCCTGTGGTCTTCGTCAAGAAGAAACAGCCCAAGACGATGGAGGGTATGATTACTTCTGTGGTTCACTCTTTCACCAAGGACCGCGACTATACGGTTTGTGTGAGCGACAGCTATCTTACTCCCGACGACCATGTCATCTTTATCGACGACTTCCTCGCCAATGGCAATGCTTCCAAGGGCGTGATGGAACTCTGCGAAAAGGCTGGCGCCAAGATAGAGGCGATGGGCTTCATCATTGAAAAAGCCTTCCAGCATGGTGGCGACTTCCTGCGCCGTGAGGGAATGCGCTATGAGGCGCTCGCTACGGTTGAGAGCCTGAAAGACTGCAAGATTGTATTGAAGTAAGGAGCTATTTCATGGAGTTATTTCATGAAGTTATTTCATGGAGTTAAGGAGTTAAGGAGTTAAAGGAGTTAAGACAAATGCCTTATTGTTTGAAATATAAGAAAAAAAGCTGTTGTCTTAACTCCTCAGCGACCGCAGGGAGCGATAACTCCTTTAACTCCTTAACTCCTCCAAATCTCAAGTGCCTTAACTCCTTTAACTTCTCCAAATCTCAAGTGCCTTAACTCCTTTAACTCCTCCAAATCTCAAGTGCCTTAACTCCTTAACTCCCCCTAATCTCAAGTTCCTTTATTTGACTATTTCTGCCGCATAGATTCCCATTACCTTATATCCTGCGGCGTTGGGATGCAGCCAGTCGCTGCATACATATTCCTTCTTCATTCTGTGCTCATCGGCAGAATCTTGCATCAGTTTGGCAAAATCGAGCACGCCATCCACCTTTTTCTCTTTTCCCTGGTTACGTATCCAGTCGTTCACGTATTGGCGGCAAGCCTCGTGGAAATAAGTGTAATAGCCTGCACCCTTGAAAGGCGTGATGGTGGCGAGATACACCTTTAGCTTTCTTGCCTTTGCCTTCTTGATCATGTTCTGGTAACTCTCTATCAGCAGTCGGGCTGTTGTCTCGCTGTTTCCGCTCTTAGTGTTTCCTATATCGTTGACACCTTCGAAGATAATCACCTTCTTCACACCGCATTGTCCCAGGATGTCGCGGTCGTATCGGTCTTTGGCCAATGTTCCTATTCCTCCGGGCACTACCACCTGATTGGATCCGATACCTAAGTTGAGTACGCCCTGATTGGTAATCTTATGTTTCAGGTGCAGCATCTCGCTCATGATGTCGGGCCATCGGTTCTGTGCATTGTCGGTTGTTCCGCGACCATCGGTTATTGAGTTTCCTATGATGGCAATGGCGCTCAGGTTGTTTTTCATCGTGTACACATCAATGCCAGCGATAGTGTACCAGTGGTTCACGCGTTGTGCTTTTTTGAAGTTGGAGTGAGCATTGGTTACACCTTTCATGATATAGGAGGTGGTGCGGGAGCCAGGGTGCATGGTGGGCTTGGCTGGCGATGAGGTGTAGTTGATGGTAATGGCAACGCGCTCCAAAGGTCTGAGGTTGAACTTCAGTGGGTCGCTCTCTATCGCCTTGCCAGCAGGAATCACAGTCTTGTACTTGCCGTGAAACTTCAGGTACTCAGCGCTCTTGGCGTCTACGCCAAATGAGTCTTTGGCATGTGCGATATAGACCGAACGTATCACCACGGGTTCCGAACTGTAGATGTTGCTCAGCTTCAGTCGTATCACCTCGCCGCCCAATGATACCTTCACCACTTGTCTGATGGAGTGGGGCGTATTGCTGTATAACACTTTGCTCTTCTCGGCAGCCTGTGGAGCTGTAGCCCAGGTTCCTACCCATGTCTGTGCCGTGGCATTCATGATGAATGCACACAGAAAGCATAATAATGCGAATGTTTTCTTCATAACATTTCTCTCTTTTCCTATTCTTGTTTTTTTCTTCCTTGTTTTTTCTTTCTTCTTCCGAAATATCTTTGGTAAAGATACGACTTTTTATCGTGCTGAGCATACTGCAAGGGTTTTTCTCTAACTTCCTTTAACGAGTTTAACTTCCATTGTAACCGCTCTGCAACCCTAAAGCTATGTTCAGTTACTTTAATCATTGTTTTTCGTTCGTTATGAATTTGTTTTTTCTCTTGTGGATAAATCTCCGTTCCGTGATACGGAATGGCCGTTCCAAATCACGGAATGGCGGTTCCGAATCACGGAATGTGCGTTCCGAATCACGGAATGGAGATTTTTGCAGCTTCAACAAAACTTTTATATAGTACTCAACTTTCGCAAATGGGGAAGTTAAAGAATTTAAAGAAGTTAGAGAAGTTAAAGCCATATGTTTTACAACTAAATTTACAACCCAAAAGGCTATTGGCTATAACTTCTAACGACCGAAGGGAGTGATAACTTCTTTAACTACTATAACTTCCGTACATGCGAAACTTCAATATAGTATAAGAGTAAGATTTTTGTGATTTAACGATTTTAATTGACCACTCTTGGCATTATTTTTAATATGAGTAGACTCGGTTGTTGCTTATTTGTCATTTGCGTTGACTTACTTAATTTTAGTCATATTCATTGTTGACTGCTTATCTCCTTAACTTTACAAAATGGAAGTGACATTCCGTAAGTAAAAGTATGGATAAATGGGGCGGCTGTAAGTTGCAGTCGTGATAAAGTGCAAATTGATGTATTTTTACTATCTTTTTATACAAAACTGTCAGAAATACTTGCGTATATCAATTAATTTATTTACTTTTGCACCCGAGAGAAAAAGTTTGTGTCGTACAGACACTCATGAGGGCGTATCAACACTTATCATATTGTTTCGGCACTTATTTACGGATAGCATTATAATATACTATTATTTGTTTTATATTTATTTTTTACAACATTTTTAACATGACAAGAAGATTACTTTTGTTAGTATGTGCAATGCTGTGTCTATGCAGTAGTGTGCATATTCAGGCGCAGTCTGTATCTTCTTCTACTGCAACCTCTGCGGATGGTAATTACGTAGAGGGTGTCGTTCGTGTCAAACTCCAGCGCGAGATAGCCGACCGTTTGGTGGCTGCCAAACTTCCGCTGTCGGTGAAAGGTACGAGCAAGAAGTATGTTCAGACTGGCGTGACCCCGCTCGACAGGGTCAATCAGAAAGTAAAGGCAGTCTCCATGACCCGTGTTTTCCCTTATGCCGGTAAGGATGAGGCTAAGCACAAGGCAGCAGGACTGGATCTTTGGTATGATGTCCATTATGAGGCATCAGGTATGAAATTGGCACAAGCCCGTAACTTGCTCCGTTCTACAGAGGGTGTGGCTTATGCCCAGCGCATACCGGTTTACAAACCCATAGGCGGTGAGCGTTTCCTTGAGGTTTCGCCAGCAGCAGTGGCAAAGGCAGCCAAGGCTGCTTCTACCATGCCTTTCAATGATCCATTGCTCAATGACCAGTGGCATTACAACAACGATGGTCATATCGCAGGTACCAAGGTGGGTGCTGATGCCAATGTGTTCAAGGCTTGGGAAACCGGTATTACCGGTTCTAAGGATGTTGTGGTTGCTATCATTGATGGTGGCTTCCAGGTAGATCACCCCGACCTGAAGGACAATGTGTGGATCAACACAGCCGAGTTGAACGGTAAGCCTGGTGTTGATGATGATGGTGATGGCTATGTAGATGATATCTACGGCTATAACTTTGTTATCAAATCAAGCGATATCAACGCTCACTCTCATGGTACTCACGTAGCAGGTACTGTAGGTGCCACCAATAATAATGGTATCGGTGTCTGCGGTGTTGCCGGTGGTAGCGACGGTAAGGGCGGTGTCAAGATGATGGTCTGCCAGGTATTCGACAGCCGTGCCAGCAGTTCAGCTGTAGCTGATTTCGGTGGTGCCATTGTTTATGCAGCCGACCGCGGTGCCAGCATTGCCCAGTGTTCTTGGGGTGCCGGTGTTCCAGATGATGAGGATAAGTCGATTACCGAAGCTGTTGATTACTTCACCAAGACTGGTGGTGGCGACAAGATGAACGGAGGTCTCTGTATCTTTGCTTCCGGTAACAATGGTGAGGAAGGCAATTATTATCCTGGTTGTCTTGACAAGGTTGTGGCTGTTGGTTCCATGGCTCCAGACGGAAGCGTGGCTTATTATTCCAACCGTGGCAAGTGGGTTGATGTGACAGCCCCTGGTGGTTTGGAAGACAATGGTCAGCAGTATGGCGTATTGAGTACCTTGCCTAACAGTACCTATGGTTACAACGAGGGAACCTCTATGGCATGTCCTCATGTATCTGGTATTGCAGCCTTGATTCTTTCCAAGTATGGTAATAAGCAGTTCTCTAATGAGACTCTCCGCACCTTGCTCACCACATCCGTAAACGACCTGTATACTCAGAATCCTGAGTACAAGGGTTTGATGGGTTCCGGTTATATCGATGCTTACAAGGCTTTGCAGGGCAAGGAGAATAGCGTGCCTGAGGCTGTTGCCGACTTCACTGTTACTGCATCTCACGACAATGCTCTCATCGAATGGACGATTCCTGAAACCGAAGAGAAGAGCATCGATCATCATGTGATTTATTATAGCACAGAGGCTTTCTCTGCTACAGACGACTTGAACAAGTTGAGCTCTGCTACTGTAGATACCAAGTTCAAGTATTCTGGCGACAAGATGTCTTATGAGGTAGAAGGCTTGAAGGCTTCTACTAAGTATTATTTTGCAATTGTGGCTTACAACCGTTGGGGTAAGGCTTCTGCCGTTTCTCCCATCAAGGAGGCTACCACCAATTCAGGTCCTAAGGTTCAGGTAGACCAGAAGAGCCTTTCTATGACCGTAGATGCCACCAAGGCTTCCACTGCCGAGGCTTCTTTCAATGTAAAGAATGCCGGTGAGGGCGTGCTGAAGTATCAGCTTACTACTGCTACGACCCGAGCTACTATGTCTACCAGCGGTCGTATCAAGAATCCAAACCCAGGTCAGGTCCTTCCTTTCAGCGGTACAGTCAGCCCAACACTTGTGAAGCGCAACGCTGTGGCTACTTCCAACTATCAGGCAAAGGACTGGCCAGACACTTTGACCTATTCCAACCAGTTGTACAGCTATATCGGTGAAACTGATACCAAGCTGCCAAATGCTTTGGCTCAGTATTTCTATGTAGATAAGGCAACTTATCCTAATGGTTTCAACCTGACAGATCTTCACTTCCAGGGACAGAACGGACAGAATCCTGTGATTGAGATTTACGACGGTTCACGTACTATCTCTACTGCAAGTTTGATTCAGAAGGTTAATTATGATTTCTGGCTATACAACTATCCTATCACCCTGAAAGAGCAGATTCACTTTGCTCCTGGTTCAAGCTTCTGGGTAGTGGCTAAGTTCCCTGCTGGCGCCAAGAACCCATTGGGTACAGGCAAGACTACCCGAACTGATGTTGCCCAGTACAGCTTCTATAGCTCTGACAACGGTACAACCTGGACTCAGTTGAGTGAGGTTCTCAAGGGCACCAGCTTCGAGGCAGTAGCCAGTCAGCTCACATGGGCAGTAAAGGCCATCAGCAAGAACCCAGACTGGAGTCAGGTACTCAACCCTGAGCCTATCAGCGGTGAGGTTCGTCCTAACGAAAGCCAGAAGGTTACTCTGAAGAATGATGGTCAGAAACTGGTGAATGGTACTTATCAGTTCAATATCCATGTCAAGAGCAATGAGGCTGTTGATTCTAAGCAGCAGGTTGCTTTGTCTATGACCGTGAAGGGCTATAAGCCTGAACTGCACAGCCAGCAGCTGGTTGACTTCGGCGACTTGCTGGTTGGTCAGACCAAGACCATTGATGTAGAGTTGACCAATAGCGGTTATGGTGTGTTCGGTGGACAATATGGTATGCTCCAGGCTCCAAAAAACATAAAGTCTTCATCCGATCAGTTCAACGTGTCAAAGGGTGCCAAGAATATTGCAGCCCGCTCTACCGGTACGTTGCCTGTGACGTTTGCTCCTACCAAGGAGGGCAACTTCAGCAGTACCATCACCCTGACCGATAAGAATGGTAATCAGCATTCATTCCTGGTTCGTGGTGTCGCTTCAGTTCCTGCCCAGCAGACTGTAACTCCTGATGTTTATGAAGCAGGCGACTTGAAGGTAGGCGGTGAGGATAAGACTGCTACCATCACCATCAGTAACACGGGTAACTATCCTTTGCAGTATGTCTTCCCTAAGTTCTCTTCCCAGAAGATAGTAGGTTCTACTGCCAAAGTACATAAGTTTGGTTATACTACCATCTCTAATGTTGCCGGCGACGAATCATTCGAGTATGAGCCAGCCCCAGAGTTGGCTGACGAGAAGGACATCACCTCGCAGTTTACCAATAATAATTGGCAGTCGGGTCCTATCAAGGTGGGCTTCAAGTTCCCATTCTATGGTAAGGATTATGATGAAATTTACGTATCTTCTTATGGTGGTGTCTCTATGCAGCAGATGGATGGTCGTATCTCTTGTATGGTTCCTACTGGCGATTGTGTACAGGGATTGGGCTATATTTCTGCTTATACCAACTCAGGCTGGATGGACATGGGTGCCAACAGTAAGATTACTTATGGTCATAAGAATGGTAAGTTCTATGTCAAGTTCAAGGATGTGGTAACTCCTGCAACCAATGGTGGTGGCGAAACAACTACTATCAGTTTCCACATGGCTCTTTGCCCTGACGGAAGTGTAGAGGTTTACTACGATGATTATAATCCAGCAGGCGTATTCGGTTCTGGTGGTCATAACTTCGTAGGTGTCAGCGATATTGCTGCTTCCGACCCTTGTATATTTGTTGATGCCAACAAGGTACAGGAGGATAACGATGGTCTGACTGCTCCTTATTATGATATCCAGACAGGCAGCGCCATCAAGATTGTGGCTCCTGCCAAGTCTATGATCAAGAGCCTGTCAAGCACTGATGGCTATGTCGGCAATGGTGAAAGCAAGGAAATCAAGGTAACATTGGCAGCTAACGATGATTTGGTGGCAGGACCTCTGACCAACTATCTCACCGTTATCACCAACGACCCAATCAACCCAAGTGCATCTATCAAGTTGACTGCCAACATCGTTGGCGACAACCTGAAGGCTGAGGCTGCTCTCGATTCTACCAGCGTAGATTTCGGTAAGGTATTCCGTACTTCTGCCCAGCAGCGCACAGTATTGTTGAGCAACAACGGTAAGGATGTTCTCAACGTGACAAGCGTATCTGTCAAGAACGGCAAGTTTACTCTCGCAGAAGAAATAAAAGCTGCATTCTCTGTTCCTGCAGGTCAGGGCAAGGATATCGTAGTAACATTGCCTACTGCCGAGAAGGGTACTGTCGAAGATGTTCTCGTTATCACCTATCAGGATGGTACAACCAAGGAAATCCCATTGAAGGCTGAGGTGATTGGTAATCCTACCTGGAAGAGTAATCCAGAGAGCCTGGAGGTTGAAACTCCTTATGGTACCAACGTAGAAAAGACAATCCAGGTAACCAACAAGGGCGATGAGAACCTAACGTTCTCTGCTGAGCCTGCTTCTTGGTATACAGCTTCCGACCTGGAGGCTACAGGAAATTCTACAGTAGACTATGTGTTCAAGTCTAAGCTCGATGGCTTCGATATACCTTATAACTGGGTAGACATCACCAACGACTATACCGAGCACATGCCTTATGCATACTATATTAATAAGACAGACTTCAAGAAGGTGGAACTTCCATTCGAATTCCCATTCTATGGGAAGAAGTACAAGGAGATGTATATCTACAATACTGGTTTCGTATCTTTCGATGCACCGGTAGAGGATTACAAGCAGTTCCCTGAGCCACCAGCCAGTCTGCCAACAACAGAAACCTTCTATACCAACATCATCTGCCCATTCTGGGGTAATCACTCTATGAATACTCCATCTTCTGATGGCGTATATTACAAGGCAAAGGATGATGAGGTCATTGTAAGCTATAAGAATTATGGCAATACGATGATGCTGGGTATGAACTTTGAGGTGATTCTCCGCAAGGACGGTTCCTTCAAGTTCCAGTACCATGTAGATCCTGATGGATTCCAGTTGGGTGTATTCGGACTCTGTGGTATCATGGATCATACCGGTACCCGCGGTATTACTCCTGCTGATATGTATATCACCGACGGCAATACCGTCGAGTTTACACCTTATAAGAACTATGTAGTGGCTCCAGGTGAGCAGGTTAAAATGCCGGTTGAGTTGAAGGCTGACCAGTTGGCTGATACTTACGACTATGAGTTGAACGTTACCACCAACGATCCTTCTCGTGCAAGCGTTAAGATTCCTGTTACGCTGAATATCACTGGTGAGGCTCAGGCTGAGTTCCCAGAGGTAATCAATGTTGAGCAGCCTGTAGGTGAAAACCCAATGTATCCTTCATACTATGAATTCTATGTAGTAAACAAGGGTACTAAGGCTTTTGCCATTACAGACGTAGCTTCTGAGATGTTTGTTGCTGCCGATCCTGATGATCTTTGGGCTATGCCTGAGGCTTCACTTGAGGTTTATACTTCAGCAAACAACAGTGGCGGTGACGGCGGTATCGACCCAGGTCCTTTGGCTCTCTCTGATGATGCTACAGCCAAGGCATGGATTCCATACCGGAGCGGCATGATGGCACCTATCGTAGTAGGAACCGACACCGTTAAGTTCAGAATCACTCCTTATAAAGTTAATGAGGTTCATGCTAAGGATTATCCTCTCGTATTTACAGTAGAGGGCTTGAATGAGGAGACACACACCTCTACCATCAAGCTGAATATCACAGAGGCTCCTGTCATGGCCTTCGACCCAGAGGAGTTGCACATTGAGAATGTGGCTTCTGACTATAAGGGCACTTCTACCGTTAATCTGATGAATGATGGCGAGTATAAGCTTACTTACTCATTGAGTCTCGATCCATCTGGTCGTGATGCAGGCAATGAGTATGAGGACGGCAACGATCCTGCTCCTGCCTATAACGTCATCTCTTATCCTTCTGAGGATGCAGCCAAGAATTTCGTTGCTACCTGTGTAGAGAAGATTTCCGGCAAGAAGGGCATGGTGAAGGCTCTTGGCTTGAAGAAGGTGAAGGACGATCAGAAGTTCATCTACGACTTGCCTACAGGCTATGAGGGCAATGCGCTCTATTATCCAGTGCTCAACCCTGTAACCAATGCTCAGGCTGCCCTGATGGGTACGGGTGCTTCTGCTCTGGATGAGAACTTCTATGCAGCAACTCGCTATGAGGCTCCTGCTGAAGGTTTCAATCTTACCCATCTCTATTTCGTCGGTACTGTAGGCGACTTGGAGAATGTGGACATCGAGGCTTCTGTTATTCTGGGCAATGATGTTACTGCTACCGAGAAGACCATCGGTCATGGCAAGATTCATATTGCCAAGGAAGAACCTCTTGATAATGGCAGCTACCAGGGTGTTCCACGTGTGTTGAAGTTTGACAACCCTATCTACATCAATCCTGCTGATACCTTCTATGTCGTATTGAAGTATCCTGCCGGCTACAAGTCATCAGCCATGATGGCTACCAAGGATGGAGATATGGAGACCAATCGCTATATGGCACACTTGAAGTCATTGGGTGGCTGGGTTGACATCGAGGCTCTCTACGACAATGCTTACAGCTATGGTGCCTTCGGTTTCTTCATGACTTGTATCGAGAAGGAGAAGGGTGAGCCATGGATTAAGTTGCTCAACGAGAAGAAGGATGGTGAAATTGCTCCTGGCAAGGCTATTCCTGTACAGTTTGAGGTGAATGCCAAGAGCGCTTATTTCTCTAAGAACAACAAGGCTACTCTCGTAGTAAAGAGCAATGATCCAAACAACAAGCTCTACAACTATCACATCTATCTCGACAAGAATGCAGCTCCTGTCATCACCGCTCCAGAAGGTGAGACCACTGTTCCTGAGGCAAGCAAGGCGGCTGTTGATGTAACAGTTGCTGATGCCGAGGGTGAGGCTTTCACTGTAAGTCTGGAAGATGCAGACGGCATCGCTGCTGTTGAGAGCTATGCGAATGAGAACGGTATCCAGGACGGTATTTCTGAAAGCAATGGTACTTATACTGTTGAGAAAGGCAAAAGCTTGAAGCTCAATGTGGCTCTTGCTCCTGATTATGGTACTGCTGGCAAGCATACCTTCACCGTTAATGCCAAGGACGAGTCTGGCAATGTAAGCTCAGCTGTTGTCAACTATAATGTAGAGCATACCAACCGTGCTCCTGAGTACGTAGGTGCCAAGGAGTTGGCTATGAAGGTTGGCGAGACCTCTGGTCAGTACAACTTCGCTGAGCTCTTCAAGGATGTGGATGGCGACAAGATGACCTACACAGCTTCTGTTGAGGATGCCTCTGTAGCTACTGTCTTCAAGTCGGAAGATGGATTCATCGTGGCTGGCAAGGCAGCAGGCAAGACCAACATCAACGTAGTGGCTACCGATGCCAACGGTGCTTCTTCTACAGGAGTTATCTCTCTGACCGTATCAGAGACCACAGGCATCGACGGTGTTGAGGCCGATGGCAGCAACAAGGGTGATGTAACGGTCAACGAGAATGGTGAGGTTACTCTTCATGTCAATGCCGACAAGGCCGTGCTCCGTGTTTACAGCAATGCCGGTCAGCTGATGGCTCAGCAAATAGCCGCTCCTGTACATGCAGGCGATAAGGTTAGCCTTAACCTGTCTGGCTCTATTGCTGGTGTTTATCACCTCGTAGCCGACATTGATGGTAAGGTTTCTGCCATTAAGTTCGCACTCAAGTAAATTCTTTCTTCTATCCATCAGAGAGCCTTCTTGGGGTTCGCTGTAGGATAGGATAATCCACCCAAAAGTCCCGTGTCATGTTTATGATGCGGGACTTTTTTGTCTGAACTCCTCAAACTCCCTTAACTCCTTAATGATTTTGGAACGGGCTGAAAGTCTAAAAGTTTCTATAAGCAGCACGCCCTTATTCAATGGTCATCGGCCGAAGGGAAAGTTTCTATAAGCAGCACGCCCTTATCCAATGGTCATCGGCCGAAGGGAAAGTTTTCTATAAGCAGCACGCCCTTATCCAATGGTCATCGGCCGAAGGGAAAGTTTTCTATAAGCAGCACGCCCTTATCCAATGGTCATCGGCCGAAGGGAAAGTTTTC